>Ga0099848_1001520_pt1 | contig 10849 bp, 7 predicted proteins | sample CB_VirMetaG_3_FD_78179 | JGI IMG/M metagenome (GOLD analysis project Ga0099848, IMG submission 78179) | Freshwater to marine saline gradient viral communities from Chesapeake Bay - CB_1508_1S Viral MetaG | ecosystem: Environmental > Aquatic > Marine > Coastal | place: USA: Chesapeake Bay... | reverse complement strand
TGATTAACTCGGGGGAGGGTAACTCCTCCCCCTTTTTTTAAAAAACTATGTTAAGTGTACAATTAAATCTAGAAGTTTATAAGGCAAAGGATTGTTCCTTTTTGTCTGTTATGGATACGTCATACTATCCTATGCCTCCTGAGTCAGCAACCCTAACGGTTTATGTACCAGGCTATTCGGACTATTTTGAATTTGACTTTGTCTTGGGAGAGATTAACATCTTAAACTCCTACTCTTTTGGATTTACTACCTCAGAGACAGACGGGTTTACCCAGTTGCCTGATGGTGTGTACACTCTAATTCTAAACACTTGTCCCGACTTAGGTCAGAATAAGCGTTACCACTTACGCACTTGTAAGATTGATTGTCGTTTGGCAGCCCAGTGGGTTAAGTACTTAGACTGCTGTGATGACGACAAAATGCTCTACTATTTAGATAGAGTAGACTTCTTACTGAGAGGAGCAGAGGCTCATGCTGATTTGTGTAATCCTACCAAAGCAACCGAATTATATCGTAAAGCAGATGACTTACTCAGAAGAATTGAACTTGACTGTTAAGAAGAAACTAGCAGATGCTGCATACAAAGAGATGCAACACATTAAGTTTCTTACTAAACCCTATTATAAAAAGTCTAGAAAGTATGCCCGCTTTCTTAAGTATGTAGATTGTCTAGACTGTGATACAACCCAAAACTTTAAAATAAAACACTAAAATGTCTAAATGCTGCGAACCAAATACCTGCGTAGAACTCGTCCCTTCAGGATGTGTTCGCTATACTGGTACTCCTACCACGGATAGTCTAATAGATAAGCAGGACTATTGTGATCCTTACCTCAACGACTTAATTAAGTTGTTTGATGATACTCTTACTACTTTAGATGGCAGAGTAGGTATTGATAAGAACACCCTTGATACTGCTAACAATGCTTGCGGTACTAGCCCTCTTTTAAACACAGCTACTATCACAGTAAAGGACGAGAAGTACTATTCTTCTGAAGTAGTTTTTGAATTGGTTAAGGTTGTATGCGAGTTGCGTACTCGTTTAAATTATTTAAAAACTAAAGATGTAAGTAACGATTCTGGAAACGTATTCTGGATGGACCTTCCTTTAGATGATGCCTTTAAGGTTTGGTTGTCTGACCAATGCTTGTTTACAGACCCCTGCTCAGGTGGTTCTATCTTAACCTTGCGTCAGTTGTTCCAGGCTATTATTGTTAAACTTTGCGCTTGCTGCCCCTAATAATAAATTAAAATGAGTCATTGTGTTGATTGTTATGGAACTAGTACTATTGCACCTTGTGCTACTACTGGTTGTATTTCTATAAATTACGGTAAATGTATCCTTTACTCTGGTCAGGATTTATATTGTTCTTTAGGAGCAGTAGGTACTTTTACGGTATCAGGTACAGCAGTAGTTCCTGGTACAACAACTACGGTTGTAGTTACTCCTAGTGCTACTAGTGGTTCTGGAACTGGTGCAACTTTTGAAGTTACCCGTACAGCTGGTTCTGCAGATTATACTGTAGTTGTAGCAAGCAAAGGTTCGTCTTATGCAATTGGCGATACTATTACTTTGTTAGGTACCGATCTTGGGGGCACTTCTCCTACAAACGATATTACTTTAACAGTAACAGCTTTAGCTGCTGTTATCTCTACTGGATCTAACTTAGATACTATCATTGAGAAATTCCATGATGCTTTATGTTCTGGAATTGCTAGCTCAGGAGGTATTGATTACTCTACTCTTACTTATGGTTGCTTAAGACAGAATGGTGCTTTGAATGGCATAGGTTCTGTAATTACTACCGAAGATGAGTTTGTAGAGTCAGTAGCTGCTGCCTTATGTACCATTAATACTACATTAGAGGGTTACGATACGGGTATTGATATGACTCCTATTGCTAACCAAGCAAACATTACTGGATTAGTTGCGGCTGCTCCTTATAATGTAAACGAGGCTGTTAACTTAGTAGCAGGTGACATTGGATTACTTAAAACAAACTTAGATTTGTCTTCAGTATCAGTTAGTTGCCCAGCTTATACCTTTACTACTAACCCAGGAACTGATGTAGCTGCTGACTACATTAACTGGTTAGCTACCAACATGTGTGGAATGTACACAGATTTGGCAGCTGATATTAGTACTAGCAACTCTACAATAACCAGTATCACTTCTTACATTAGTGGTGTAAGTTCTTTGCCCGCATCTGTTGATACTTCATCAATTACAGGAGGAACTGTAGGAAGCACATTACACACTGCTGTAAATACTATTGTAACTAACATTGCTACTTTAAATACAGCAATTGCTTCTGTCCCTACTTCTACTTACGCAGTAACTTGGGCTACTTGCTTTGGAGGTAGTTACCCAACTAACTCTACATTTAAGGGACAAACTTGGAACTATACTAACACTGCTGCATCTATCCAGACCCAGTTTGATCGTATTGCTTCTGTGTTGTCTCAGCTTAATACTAAGTTTGATGCTGCTTACTTTACGGTAACTGCAGGTTCTTGCGGCCCTACTATTAGCTTAGCTTCAGGAATTGCCTTTAGTGCTTCTAGCTTAAACACGGTCTCTATTAACTCTCTTCAAGATGTTAATACAGTTTCTGCTGTTGACGGAGATTTCTTTGTCTACGATACAGGAAGTAACGAGTGGGTGCCTAAAGAGTTAGTAGTTACTGTAAATGGTTCAGGTACAGGTGTTACAAAGACTGACACTGCTTCTGGAGTTACTATAGATTTAACTGTAGCTACTGCAGCAACTTCAGAGATTCCTTTTGTAGGATACTCTTCTGGAGACTATACTGTAGTTGGCTCTACTAGATTTACTACTGGAGGTCAACCTTTCCCTTACGCTACTAAAGTAGGAGACATTGCAACGATTAACGGCATTTTCCAATTAAATGTTGTAGGCTCTATGTCTTGGACTAGTTTGTCTGATAAAACAATTGCTACAGTTCCTGCTACATTACAGCCTACTACGGCAGCACACTTTAACGCAGTATTCTTTGTAAGAATTAGTGGAGTATATTCTGTAGTACACGGAACAGTAACAATTAACGGTTCTACTGTTTCTGCTAACTTAATGTCTCCTTCTGGAAGTTTAGTAATGACTTCTGGAGACTTAATTGAAATTTCAATTGCTGGCTGCAGTTACGCAGTATAAAATCTTGACAGGATTTTGGTTGGTTTCCCTGTCTAATTTGCTAGTTAGAGCCTAGGTGACTAGGCTCTTCTAGTATTTTAAGTTAAACTTGACTAAACTATAAATTTAAGTATATTTGTAATAAGGCAGATTATGGTTACTAACGGAGATTTAATAGCGAGAATTAAGAGTGCTAATAAATTTATTAGCGATGATGATCAGATTAGTGATCGCTTTATTTATAATCTGCTTAAAACAAAAGCTTCTGTATTAATTCAAAGAGAGTTAAACAGAAAGAAACTTTTGTTTTCTGATAATCTATACCAAGCTTACGAGTGTATCTGCTTAATCCCTGCTAAAGGAGCAGAATGTGATTTAAGCTGTCCAATTCGTAGAACAAAAAATAAACTTCCAAAATTAGAGGAAGGACTTTATTCTTATTTTATCCAAGGAGTATTTAATACTTCTAATTCTCAAGAATTATTTCCAACTTCTATTAGGGATTTTATTAATCACCAAAGCCTTCGTGTAAAGACTCCTAAAAAGTATTACACGATTCGTAATGGATATCTCTATGTATTAGATCCCGACATTGAGTCTGTAAATATGTATGCATACTTTACAGAGTCTGTTGAGGATGCAGATGGTACTGAATGCATGAGTATGTATGACAAAGAGTTTAAGATAGCTCCATACTTGTTAGATCCTTTAGCAGAGTTGGTGAATCAATCTTTAATTACATACCACAAGATTCCGTTTGAGTCTGAGGATAATAATAGAGACGAGCAACTATAATATGGGAGAAAAGAAATACAAGACTTTTAGATCTGACGTAAACAATTCTAACAAAGAGGCTTACGCTAAGTTTTTAAAAGATACAGGACGTTCTGATATTACTTACCAAATGTTTTCATCTATTCCTGCTTTAGTGCATGATAAGATGATTGACAAAATCTTCTCAGGTAAATACTCTATAAGAATTCCTAAGTTAGGACTATTGAGATTACTTAAAGTAAACTCTGTAGGAGGTTCTTATAAGAGGATTGATTGGAGTAGATACCAAGAAACTGGTGTTTGGGCTCCTCATCGTAATACACATACAGATGGATTTATCTATAAAGTCCATTTATATTTTTACGAGAGGAAGTATCCTGAGCTCGGATTCTTTAGATTAAGACTAGCTAGAAAGCACCAACGAAGATTAGCACAACTAATCTTTGATAATAAGATACATCGATGAAATACGAACACATTAATTTTATACCAGCGGAGGCTCTTGTTGCGGAAGTAAAACAGGAGTTAAAGCATTATTTTGAGGCTGGGGCAATTAGTGAAGTTCTGATTCCAACCTTTGTAGACCAAGCTTTACGTAAGTTAAAAGTGATGGTACTGCAACCTGAGGAAGTAGTTTTGCATTTTGTTAACTATAAATCTGAGCTTCCCTGTGACTTTGCATTATTAGATAGAGCTGCTATCTATGAATCAGATATTACCTTTTACTCTGGGATTAACTCTTTAAAGGGATACTGGTACCAATCTATAGAAACAGCAGGTTGTACTACAGTAGAGCCTAAACAAGAGTATTTTGAGCAAATTGTTGTTCCTACTCCTGGATTTAAAATTGTAATGAGACAACCTAGAACCGTTAGAGTTTATCATGGTTCTAAGACTCTGTGTACAGAGGGATGTCCAAATATTAATACCCAGTCTCCTGATGTGTTAAAAATTGAAAATAACCGAACTGTATCTTCTACGTTTGAAGAGGGTTGTGTTTATGTTCGGTACTTTTCTCGACCTACTGATGATGACGGTATTCCTATGGTTCCAGAGATTTTGGAAGTAGAAGAGTACATTAAGTCGTATCTTAAATTTAAGTTTTTTGAAATGTTGTGGCATGGTGTTGTTGATGAGACAGTTAACCAGATCACAAACAAGTTTCAATACTATAAGCAAGATTCTTTACAGAAACTGCAGGCTGCATTTGCTTACCTGCTTACTAAAACTAAACAGCAATCTGCTGACAGTGTAGTTAAGGGTCGTAACAAATTTATTAAATACCACATCCTTTAATTAGATGGAACAAAAGGTAAATCAGAATATTATAGGTTTAAACCTAGATGCCGTTAGTTGGCAACTTAAGGACAACCAGATTACTTGGGCACTGAACGCTAATGTACAGGCTCATGATGGAGATTCTATTACCTACACAAACGAGCCTTCTAATACTGCTTGTTTTGATTTTGAGAAGTATGGGTTAGATGGTTTCCAGATTGTTGGATACACTAACGTTACAGAAGAATCTAAATTAGTTTTATTCTTAGCCCACCCTGATGGTCGTTCTCGTATTGGAGAGATTAGCCACTTAGCAGACAGCTGTTTAGATGTAGTAGTCTCAGAGGAGGATTGTGGCTGCGCTCAAGGAACTATTCTTAAAGGAACGGTAATTGATAATCTTCCTGCTAATCAAAGTGTTTTAAAGTGTCCTGATGGATATTCTTTTAACTCCTCTACTAATAAGTGTGAGAAGCAAGATGTTGCAGAGGCAGAGATTCAGAAAGAAAGTTTCTCAACTACTCGAGTAAGTAACTCTGCTTGGGGTTTTGTTACTCCTTCTTTGTATGCCGAAGGATGGAACATCGGTGGTTGGGGAGGCTCTGGTGCTTACTTAGATGGAGTACAGAGATTAAACCAATTATGGTGGAGAAGTCAAAGCTTTAATACTCCTTCAGATCCTGCTTGGAGAGCTGGTAGAATTAACGAGATTGCTATAAGAGTTAGCGGAGATGCTACTAGTAAGTGGTTAGGATTTACTACCACAATTTGTATTGAAGAAGAAAAGACCTATTATTTAGCCATTGCTTCTGATGACAAGTTTAGAGTAAGCTTAGATAACCAGGTTATCTTAGATCCTACAAATACTGATCCTACTTGGGATATTTGGCAGACTAACAATTATGGGTCTCCTACTGCTGTTAACGCAGAGCGTATCAGCTATATGCACTTCCACATTTACCCAATTAAGTTAAGTGCTGGAAACCATTTCTTACGATTCGAATATTACAATGTAACGGATCCCCAAATGTTTGCTGCAGAAATCTATAACAATACTGCTTCAGACATTATTAACGCAACTAGTATTAATGACTTAGACATTGTTTGGACAACTCAAACTCAAACTGTTATTGAGAGTATTAGTTCAATTGTTTGTCCTGATGGATATGAGATAGGAGTAGGAGAGGATTGTACATTTAACTGTTTTAAATACCTACAAGAAGATCAAGTAACTGTAACGGTACCTTCTTCTTGTTGTACTTATAGAGATCTTGTTGTAGATAACTGTTTACCTTATTGCCCCGATTCTTGTTATCAGTATAGAATAGCTATTAAGGCTACGGGAGCTGGTTATCCAGAAGTACCAGGAGCTAGAAAAGTAACTTACATAGATTGCACAGGAACAAAGAGAGAGGCTGAGGTAGATGAAACAATTCAGATTATTGCTCGTAGAGGTACTCTAGAGTTTTCTACCACGGACTTGTATATAGATTCAGAGCTTCAAGTTCCTGATCCTGGAGTTCCTACATTTAGTGCAGAAGAGTGCTGCTTAAACTTTAAGTTAGAATTTCCTGTACACGCAGAGTATCGCATAGATAACTGCGAGACTAAGATTTATTACACTAGCAGAAACAATCCTCCTAGAATGTTCTCAGTAGAACATCCTTACGGACAAGATGCTTGCGGTAATGATAGGGTATGTATTAAGGATAGCTGTGAAGACTCTAAGTTATTCCCAGAGTTTTGTCAGGGAGAGATTCATGCAACTGCAGTAAATAGTGGTGGAGAGTTAAGAGCTGGAAGTTACTCATTCTCAATGGCTTATGCCGATCAGGAGGGTGTAGAACTTACTGACTATATTGACTTTACTAATCCTATTCCCATCTTTGAGAGAGCTATTACTGAACAATTTGAGTACGTAACCTCTAAGTCTGTTAACTTAAAAGTATTCCATAAGACTAGAATCTTTGAATACTTTAACATTGCTATTGCTGAAACAGTTAACACAGTAACTACCTACTATCAGTTAGGTCCTTACCGAGTTAACCAATTAACAGACGTTGATGAAGTAATTTATACAGGAGACTACAAGCTTCCGTTTACAAGCTATGCGGCACTTTCTAGATCTCCACATTACTCTACTGCTAACATCATAGAGAAGCAGAACGACATTCTAATGTTGGCTGACTTGGAAGAAACTCCTAAGTACAACTTCCAGCCGTTTGCTTCTAAGCTAGAATTATTCTGGGAAACAGTAGAGATGCCCGCTGATGGAGATTTTGATTACTCTAATCCCGAGATTGCTTACTTCTTCCGTACATTCCAAAGAGATGAGGTTTATGCTTTTGGTATTAAGTTTAAACTAACTAACGGTAAGTATACGGATGTATTCCATATTCCTGGTAGAAATCCTATCTCTTCTGATTTGGATGTAGAGTTAGCTGCAACTAACAAAGACGTATTTATTGCTAGTGGAGACTGCATTCAGCCTGAGCAACTTCCTAAATGGAAAGTATACAATACCGCTAGTGTAACAGTTCCTGATGTAGATAATGATGTAAACATTGCTACTCCTATAGAGAAACAATATAATTGCAAGATAACAAATGGCAAAAGAGGTATATTCGGTTATTGGGAATCTACAGAGACGTATCCGTGTTATGATGAGGTTTGGGAGCAAAGTAAAGACCCAAATGCTCCTTATTACAATCCTGACGCTTTGGGTGGTAAGCCTATTCGTCATCATCGTTTCCCAGATTCTCAAATAACGCACATTCACGATGGCGAGTTAGCTAGTGGATCTGAGTTAGATAGTAGTATTAAAAATAACCACACTAGTAGAATATTCCCGATAGGTGTCCGTATTAATAAGGAAGCAATGGAAGCATTGCTTAACGAAAAGGATATCAATCAAAACTACGTGTATACAGTGTATGATCCTATCTTTAAGAAGAACGTTCCTGTAAAAGATTTAGTTTGTGGTTTTGAGTTAGTATTTGCTAGTCGTGTAGGAAACAAATCGGTTGTAGCTAAAGGTTTATTGTATGATGTAGGGACATTCCAGGATGAAACAAATGGTAAGAAGTTTTACTATTCTAACTATCCTTATAATGACTTACGTCCTGATCCATATCTTAAAACTAATTATGATTGGTATAAGAGTGCGTTAGATAAAAAAACACCTACTCAAGTAGATTCTTACAATCACGATGGTTTTGTAAATCCTCGTTTGTATGGTAATACTCGTTATACATTCTACTCTCCCGATACTTCCTTCCAGTTCCCAAAGATTGGAACAGAGTTAAAGTTAGAGACAGTAGAAGCAGGATATGTACTAGGACACTTTGTTCAAGTAGACGAGCATCCTCGTAATAGATTAATTAAGAATGCCGTTTACACACATGCAGGTATTATTTCTGCATTGTTTGGAATCAATATTACTGGAGAGACAGATTCCTCTGTTACTGCAGGAACTAGAGCTATGACCAATATCAACTATAATCAAATGCTTGTTAGTGAGCAGATTATTTTAGATATTGTAGAGAAGCTTGTTCCCTTGCAGAATTATGCATGGCAGTACAACTCTATTGCAACCTACAACCAATACATTCCTATAGACTCTACCGTTAGTAAAGGAAAGACTAGAAGACTTATTGATTTAGGATACTACGCAAATGAGAAAATCGTAGAAGTTTATGACGATGCTCCTTTACATAATAGACTGAGAGAAACCTCTGTTTATTTAAGGGTTGATTCTGAGTTTGGTTTATTTGAAAATCAAATTGTAGATAACTCTCGCTATCTCTCCAGTAGTCATGGAGCGGATCCTATTATTCTAGACGAGAGTAGACAGACTAAAACAATTTATGCCTCTGTTAAACGAGATTTCCCTAACCAGTACGGTACTATAGAGAGTCTACGTTATCATACTATGGGATACTCTTTGTCTATAACTAAGGACATAGAGGGGAATGCATATATTCAAGATAAGTACTATCCTGCATTTGGAGGAGATACGTTTATTAACAAGTTTGCATTAAAGAGAAAACAAGCTTTCTTTACTAAGAACCTAGTAAACCTTCCTGCTAGAATAGATGAGTTTGTACATGACTATTGGTTATTCCCCAACTTAGCTTATCCCACATATTATATTGGTTCTTCTTCTGATGAGGTTGTAGCTAGTGATTTTGGAATTGCGTTAGCTGTAGGACTTACAGGATATGCAGCAGGGGCTCTTGCAGCTCAAGCAGGCGCACAAGCTGCTGTATCTCAATTACTGTTTGCAGAAGGCTTAATGTATTCTATTAATGTATTCTGGCAGAAGTTTAATAAGAAAGTTTCTTTAGATGGAGAGACTAACCAGTTGTACTATAGAGAAGGTAGATTCTACACTGCTTCCTATGGTATTCCTATCTTCTTTGTAGAGTCTGACGTAAACATCGACCTAAGACATGGTAGAGATGAATTAAAAGAAAACTTTTATCCAAATGCTGGTGGAGGAGTTCCTGATGAGTGGTTGCAGGAGATTAATGTACCTATTAAGTACGATAACTTCTACCACTACAATGCTTCTTACTCTATAGTAAACTTATCTCCTAACAATCCTTACTTACTTAAGTATCCCTCATTAGAGTGTTTGGCTTACCACAATAACAGAGTTATTTATTCTGACCAAGCTAATAAGGCAAACTTCCTAACTGATCCTTGGAGAAACTATCGTCCCTTAAACTTCTATGACTTCCCCAAACAAGGAGGACAGTTAATAGATTTAAATGCAGGGGATCAAGAGCGTGTGTATGCTCGCTTTGAAAATACTACGAAAGTTTACAACGCACGTATTGTATTAGACTCTACGGCTCCTGTACAATTAGAGATTGGCAATGCTGATATGTTTAAGCAGAAGCCTATTGATTTAAAGAGTACTGACACAGGTTACATAGGAACTCAAAACAGAGCGTATGTACGTTGTGAGTACGGTACATTCTGGGTAGACGCTAAGAGAGGACATATCTACCAGCTTACAGGTGACGGTTTTAACGAGATTAAGAACGAGCTTAACTTTAACTGGTTTAAAGAGAACCTTCCTTTCCAAATCTTAAAAGATCTCCCAACTGCAGATGTAGATTCTCCAGCTTTAGGTGTAGGTATTGTAATGGGTTGGGATGAAAGATTTGAGAGAGTCTTTATCACTAAACTAGACTACAGAGTTAAACCTGCTTACAGAACAGGAAACGTTAAAGTTGTTTATGATGATGTAAGATCTAGCGATACATTCAAACAGTATTTACTAGATACAGATGGAGTTCGTACTCCTATCCGTTTAGGGGATACTAAGTATTTTGAGAATAAGTCTTGGACTGCAGCCTACTCGCCTAAGTTAAAGAACTTTATTTCATTCTATTCTTTCTTACCTAACTTCTTTATTCCTCAGTTAGGACACTTCCAAACAGCTATCAATACGCCTACTGGTGCATCTCTATGGAACCACAACTTGTCTGTATTGTCTTATCAGACTTACTATGGTAAGTTATATCCATATATCTTAGAATACTCTGTAAATACTCTGCCTATGAATTCTCAACTAACAAGTGTTAGTTTAGTAGCGGACATCCAGGAGTATTATAGTTCTTACGAGTATTATTCTCT
>Ga0099848_1001514_pt1 | contig 10889 bp, 11 predicted proteins | sample CB_VirMetaG_3_FD_78179 | JGI IMG/M metagenome (GOLD analysis project Ga0099848, IMG submission 78179) | Freshwater to marine saline gradient viral communities from Chesapeake Bay - CB_1508_1S Viral MetaG | ecosystem: Environmental > Aquatic > Marine > Coastal | place: USA: Chesapeake Bay... | reverse complement strand
TATGATGGGAAAGTCTATCATATACTTCTTACTGACAAAGAAGTGGAGAGAGGAATCGAAAGAGCAAGCAAGAACCCAGAAGACGTTCCTGGCTTGTGGAAAAGAATTCGTCTTTTGTTTGGTGTATAAGAAACACATTCTATATCATGTCAGAACAAACACACAGAAATTGCGTCATATGTGGTGAAAATAAACCGATTTCGGATTTTCCTATTTCCAAGAAGGTAAAAAACAAAACATACTATCGTAAACAATGCAAGACTTGTTACTATAGTGGGTATCAGAAGGACCAGAAGAACGCACGCAAAAAGTTATTCATTGAGTACAAGAAAACATGTGTATGTCAAATCTGCGGTTATGACGATTGGCGTGCCTTGCAGTTTCATCATATAAATGATAAGACAAGTAATGTTGCTGGTATGGTGGGTCGATTCAACCATAAGATGGTCATGGAAGAAATTGAAAAATGTATCTGTATCTGTGCGAATTGTCATCAAATAGAACATAGTTTATACGATGGAAATGGAATGAAAAAGAAACACCATCGCAAGTAGTAGGCTACCGTGTTTTTGATAACACTCCCCAGCCATTCTCTGTGCCCTCACGCAGACCCTACTTGCGATGGTTTTCTCAAATACACAAAAAGTGATATATCATCAATTCTATAATTCAGGGAACCATATAAATACTTTTTGGAACTAACCCTTGTTATGGGTGAAAGGATATCTTAATTATGAAAGACAAGATTCAAATTGCAACTAAGATCGAAGTAAAGCCTTCTCCACTTCATCGCTATGGCATCTTCGCCACAGATAAGATCAATGAAGGTGAAGTGATCGAAGAGACAATGTTTATTCGAACAACTCATCGAGCAAAGACTGAGAATAGAGATCCCGCTCTGTTCCATTATTCGTATGGCATTAGTTGCAATTGTGATAAGTGTCAAGCAGAAGGAATTAATTTTGCAATTCCATTTGGATACTGTCAGTTCACTAATCACTCACTCGAACCAAATTCTGTCATGGTGCATGATTACCAAGAAGGTTTGACTGCTCTTACTGCTCTTCGTGATATTGAAGTGGGTGAAGAGATCACTATGAACTATGGTGAGGGATTCCAACAGTGGTTGGATCATGTGAGCAAGATTCAAGAAGAGATGAAACTACTCAACTCGGAAACCAAGGATTCTTTTGATTCGGGTCCAATCAAGTTCCGTGCCAGAGAGGTTCAGAATGAACCAGTCAAGCGTGGAATCAAGGAGATGGTTGATCAGGCAAACGAGATGAATCAGGCTGATTGAACTGGTGGATTAGGATCTAAATCTGAAATGTCTGCTTGAGGAATTCCAAGATCACTACAAAGTTGTGGTACGCCAGTACACTTGTAGAAACAGTTTCCACAGTCTTTACAATCACCAGTGGTTACTTTTTCACAGATACCTGCTTGAACATTACATGCCATGTAGGCTGGGACTTTTCCACAGGTCCAGAAGTAATTTGCTCCACCAGTAGGATCTGGAAGATTACCGTAGTTGCTGTGTCCTATTCGTTTACAGATGAGATCTGCTTTTTCTATACATTCTAGTGAGAGTGGATTAGTCGAAGTATTACACCAACAAGAATTAAACTTTGGCGCACCCCATCCTCCAGCAAATCTACCTGGCATTGTTGATTGGTCGCAGTAACTGTCTTCATCTCTGTGATTGTATGGTGGTACTGCTCCGCCTGGAACTGGATCTTTTCTTCTGTTATAGATGGCCCATGCAGTACATTGTTGACATTTATCATTACTACATTCACCTTCTGCATATACCAAACACTTACAGCATTTTAGATCATCTTGAAGCCACCTTTGAAACTCTGGTCCGAATCCCTTTGGTTTGTCTTTTCCATCTGGTCCAGTGCAGCCACCTTCCTGTGCTGTTGTGAACATGATTGGTTGAGATGTCCTTGCAATTCTTTCTTGGTTTTGTTTTTCTGTAACATAAACAGAAAGAATAATCTGTGTCTGTGTTGCATCTTCTTTTGTAATTGGTTCGTCTACATCAACAACTTCAAAACCATTTTCTCTTCGAATGCCTTTGACTGTGTATCTTTTATTGTTTGATGTAGTCTTTTTGAATTCTAAAATAGAACCAACTCTTACGCCGATGTGTGTGAGAGACTGGTTTGATAATAGATTGATAATCTTATTGACCGACTTTGAGTCTTGATTACTTGCTGTCTTTGTAAACTGTGGTAGGTCGATGAAGTAGTTTCCGTTGAAAGAAACTGCCGTTGTAGAACTAACAGCAGACGATTTTTCAGCAACAAGAATCTTCTTTTCTACATCAATCGTCTTGATTGTATATGTGTCGGCAAAATTAGTGAGTGGAGTTCCATTCATTTCATTGATATACGATGCCGTTGATTCTGTTCCACCATCAAGTGCAAGAGTGGCACCTTCTGAGAGGCCTCGAAAGAAACCATCAAAGATTGCTTCTTGGTTTGAACCAATGATTCCAGAATAGTCGAAGATCGTTGTGACACGATCGGCATTGAGAATTATATTTGGTCTAACAGAAAACCTTGTCTTCTTCTCCTCCAAAAGAAAATCTGTGTTGGAGGTAGCAAAGTAGATACCGTATAGTGTCGCCGTGTTTTCACGAATCAGAAGTTCTTGACTTTCAAGTTTTACCTTGTTTGTTGTTGAACTTCTTTTTGGTCTTCTGATCATATCAAGAACCTATTACATTGACAGTTGCTGTTCTTCCAGAGTCTGTTCTAAAGTAGACGAGTGCTGCATTTGAGATGCTGAGGAATAGTTCTTCACCAGCAAGGAGGGGATAACCATTTGTAATTGAATTCTGTAGATCTGGTCCGCCAACATAAACTGTTGTTCCGTTTCCTGATCCAGCCTTGATACTTAGACCATTCTGAAGAGTTTGATTCTTGAGTGGCTTACCACTTCCAGACACTGTAACTTTCTGAACAAACAGTGTTGATGGTGGCACGACTCTGTTTACACTGGTCTTCACTAGTTTATCTGATCCACTCGTCATAACGGCGTTGGATAGGTTTGTCAGTGAAGTATTTGCTGTATCAACTTTGCCACTTAGAGTTGATACAGATGTGTTGAGAGTTGAAACCTTTGTGCTGATTTCTGATGTGTTGGTGGCAGTAGATGCGGTTGATGTTGCCACTCCACCAACGACAGTTACTTGGTCGTTTGATGTGAGGTTGCGAATATCGAGATCAGTGGCAGATACAACTACTGAACTGCCTGCCCCTTGACCCTCAACAACAATTGGAACCATGCCTGAGACACCCTCAACTGCCAGTGTTGTACCAGCGGTGTTAGAAACCCCTATGTCGCTTGCCACATTGACACTGAAGGTGAGTCCGCTTGTGTTGGTGAATGACACCTTGAGAGCATCTCCAGAGACTCCCAGAGCGGTTCCAGAAGCATAGAGATCGACTGGTAGAGTTGTTCCACCAGCAGAGTTATAGACTGCTACGCTGTCTGTACCTGCTGTGAGATCGCGAATGTCGAGGTCTGTCGCAACTGCCGTTACGGTTCCAGTTACACCAACATTTGATGTTGCTCCACCGACAACATGAACAGTATCGGTTGAAGATGTTAGATTACGAATGTCGAGATCGGTGGCAGAAACGGCAACTACATGTCCACCGCTGATGCCCTGAATAGCAACAGTATCTCTGCCACTAATTCCTGCCGTTGTGCCAGGTGTTCCCGCCGTTAGATCGCGAACGTCGAAATTGGTTGCGGTGATTCCTACTGGATATCCACCACTGATTCCTTGAATGGAACCCGTGACTTCAACGGCAGAGTAGACTGCTGGATTTGAAACAGAACCAATCGCACCAGTTCCACCAGATGTGCCAGTAACACCACCAGCAACAATTACCTTGAGATAAGAAGCAGTGCTTCCATAAACTGCGATGGAGTTACCAATACTAAGTGTTCCCTTGACTTTGAGTTCACCGTCTTCTATAATGGACGCTGTAGATCCACCGCTGTAACCAGCAAACAATTGAACTGGCATTGGGTAGGTTTCTGAGACGCGAGTTGTTGTAGTGTTGTCTCCATATGAGACTTTGATGATTTGAACATGGGCGTCAGCAGTAGCACCAAAGCCATAGTCTGTAGCCATGTTGTATGTGGCGCCTGATGGTCCACTCGCAACGATGATATTGTCGGGCATGATCTACTCCGTTTGATATTTTGATCTCTAATATATATAATAAGTGTCATTACCTAAAGGATTCGATATGATTGAAGATACAAACTTCCCAGAAGAGATTGTGAATTATGTGAAAGAAAACAAGGGTAGTTACATGGAGGCAACGATCTACATCTGTGAGAAGTACGATATCGACCCCGTATTTATTGCGAAGACATTGACAAAGCCTATCATTGAGAAACTGGAAATGGAAGGAAGAGAGTTGAACATGTTGCCTCAACTGTCCTCAGCAAAACTTCCTTTTTGACTTGACAATATAAAGAAACAAACTATAATTCACTCATTCGTGCGGGGGAGTTCCCCGCGTAACAAGGCTGGGGGAGATCCCCAGAGAAAGGATCGTGTATGAATTTTTCAGATTTTAAGAGGAAGAGTGCGACAAGCATTTCAGACTTGTCAGCAAAACTGGAGTCAATGAACTCCACCAAGTCTTACAAGGACGATCGGTATTGGCGTCCCGAGTTAGACAAGTCGAGTAACGGTTATGCTGTTATTCGATTCCTTCCCGCCACTGGTGAGGAAGAACTACCTTTCGCAAGAATCTATTCTCATGGATTCCAAGGAAAGGGTGGCTGGTTTATCGAGAATTGCCCCACAACTCTTGGTAAGAAGTGTCCAGTCTGTGAGGCTAACAACGAACTGTGGAACAGCGGACTCGAATCCGATAAGGATATCGCTCGCGGTCGCAAGCGTAAGTTGTCCTATGTTTCTAACATTCTTGTGATTAGTGATCCCGCAAATCCCGAGAATGAAGGTAAGTTGTTCCTCTACAAGTACGGGAAGAAAATCTTCGACAAGATTCAGGAAGCGATGAAGCCTGAATTTGAAGATGAGAGTCCCGTTGATCCCTTCGATTATTGGAAGGGAGCAAACTTCAAACTCAAGGTTCGTAAGGTTGCTGGTTACATCAACTACGACAAGAGCGAGTTTGAGGCGCCCTCTGCTCTGTTCAACGGAGATGATGCGAAGTTGGAGTCGCTGTGGAAGTCACAACACTCACTCGCTGAACTCGTTGCACCAGATCAGTTCAAGGAGTATGTCGAACTCAAGGAGAAGTTCGGCCAGGTGATTGGGAATGATATTCGTTCCTCCCAAGACGATATTGTTACCAACACCGCTGAGAGCATTGAGCCTCCTTCGGTTTCATCCGAAGAAAGTGTCTCTACTAGCGTTGAAGAGACTGAAGAAGATGCACTTTCCTTCTTCAATCGTCTCGCTCAAGAAAACTCCTGAAGAACGGAGAGGGAGAGAAACAGGGGGTGGCTTCGGCCACCCCCTTGTTATTATCCAAATCTAGGAACACCACCGTTCATCATTTGAGATGCCATGAATGTTGCTTCTGATTGTGCAACTCTTGTGTTCGTAACTGTTGTGTTGGAATTGTTTGTTACGTTTGTTGATGATGGTGCGATGACATTTGTTGAACGACCACCACCAGTTTCACTGGACGAAGCGGCGGAGGCTGCTGATGAAGAAATCTGTGCCGTTGTTGATGTAGCAAGCATAGGTGCCGTCGGACTCGCAGACAGCGAATCAGAAGACATATTTGGTTCTAGTGAAGCACTACCCATCATATCACCAGTTACGTTAGGTTGAAGTGATCCTCCTTGCGAACCCACGTTACTTGAAGGTTCAAGTGATCCTTCTTGGTCGCCCATATTATTTGAAGGTTTAATTGATCCTTCTTGGTCATCCACCTTAATCAAATCACCAAGTAATGGAATACTCGATGCTGCGTTGTATATTGTTTCTGGTCCCATGAGTTCCGCTAGTTTACCACCAAGATAACCACCAGCAAAATCACCAGCCACTGCACCAAGTGCGGTTCCAACAAAAGGTATTGGAATGAAAGAACCAAGAACACCACCACCAATACTACCAAGCATCGCACCAAGATTACTGCCGATTGATTTTCCTATTTGCTTTTTCTTTTCACTTGGGTCTAAATCAGAAGACTTGATGTCAGAAATTTCAGAACCCAACATAAAGGTTCTAATGATTGGTTCGATAATAGGAATCTTGAGAACTGATTTTAGAATTTGACCACCCTTTGATTTGAGTGTATTTTCTAAGAATTTTGCTGGATTCAGTTTTGCTAGTTTTTCTCCCGCTTTTGATGCTAGGTTTTTTGCACCAGACCATAGATTGCTAGCCCCACTTTTTATGGAACTCCACCAACCTCCTGCTGTTGATGCAACCGAACTACCCATAGATGCAACCGAACTACCCATAGAACCTATGCCACCCATAACACCGCTCAAAGCAGCACCGATTCTACCAATTCTTCCCAATTTGGATAACTTACCACCTTTGAATAGATTACGAATCTTTGAAAATTTACCCTTTGGTTTAGGTGGTTTGCCCCCCTTTGTTGAACCACCGCCAAGTAGCATCGCCATATCTGTGATGGTACTCATTAATCCCCCACCATCTCCACCATCGCCTCCATCTCCACCATCTCCACCCGCACCACCACTGATTGTATTTTTTAATTTATTTGCTTCTCTCTCTGCCTCTAATTTGTCTTCTCTTTCTTGTAGTTTATCTCTCTTTGGATTCTGAATTGCATTCAATATGTCTTGCAACAAACCAGTTTGTACTAATAGTTCTTGTTTTAGTGTGGGGTCTATGCCAGCAACTGGACCGCCAGGTGCTGTAGATAAACCAGTTTCCATAGACGGAGCAAGACCACCACCACCACCAGCACCACCACCCAAAGTCAAGGTGGAACCAGTCAACATTCCTTCGCCCTTTTGTTCTTGTATGGCACCACTTAGATCTATAGATCCACCACCAAGACCAAGGAAGAAATCTAAAATTGCATCATCTGAAGTAATACCATTATTGATAAGAATATCAAGAAACGCTTCATCTGCTTTATCACCAAACTCTTTATCAAATATTGCTCTTGCTTTTCCGAGTTCCCTTTGTAATCCAGCCTGTTCAACGACTTTCATTACCTTGGCAAGAAGAGATGCTCGTTTTCCTTCCGCTTCTTTTTTTGCTTTTTGTAGTGCCCTTGATGCCCGCTTTTCGTCTATTCTCTCGCTTATTGCACCACCAAATAATGGAATATTTTCAAGAGCCTGCTGGAAACCTCGGGTAAGAATATTTCCTTTTTCTTCATTACCGAGAATAAACTCTTTTGCTCTTCTTGCTAATTTCTTTCCTTCTTTATCTTCAAACTTTTCTTGAATTTCCGAAGATGTCATGAGTTCAACGCCACCAGCACCAACAGCACGTTTTCCTCCTTTGGAACTTTTCTTCATGTCCTTCTTTTGTTGGTCAATGAATTTTCGGAATTCCTTATAGGCCTTCTCTTGTTCTTTTTCAACTTTTGTTTGTTGTTGTTGTTGGGCCATTTAATCTACCTTTGCTTTTTGAGACGCTCTTCTTCTTTGAGCCATCTTTGGAGTTGGAAGATATACACATCTCTTTCCCACGGAATCCAATTCATAATATCATCATATGAATAGTTATAGTGGTGCATAAGTTGAAAATTCAATTTCATAAATGTCTCCAGATTCATGTGGGAGACACTAAACCGAAAAAATCGTTGAGTCCTTTCAGTTCAAATTCTTTTTCCGTTCCATCAGTAAGTGTGTGAGTAAACTTATATTCTAGACTAGGCGCACTGGAATAATACTCAGAGATTTTTCCGAATTGTGCTTCTGTCATACTTTCAATAAACTCAACTTTATCTTTTGTGCTGATGTCTGATTTGCTTAGAACTTGATTTTCAATTGTAACTGAATCTATCATACAGGCAAGTGTTTTGATAATATCATCTTGCGATGGTTTATATATTTTGATTTCTTCTCGAATAATATCGGGTAGTGTAATCTCTCTCATCTCTACACTGATTTTTTCGGTGATTTGAAATTTGTTTGTTTTCTTTGTTCTCTTTGGTGGTTTGATTTTACGAAGGTCGATTTCCACTGGAGTCTTTTTCAATGTAGATGCTTCAGTGTAGAGAAGTTCCAGATTTTCATTTACTGATTTTTCTCTTAGTTTGATGAAGAGATACTCTGCTTCACCTAAACTAATATCGGATAGATCAAGATCTTTGTAGCAGTTGTTTAAAATATTCTTAATTGCTCTAAGAATATCATGTTCATTTCCTTCCTCTGCCACAAGTAATAAAGTCTTTTCTTCTTTGACTAGAAACGGTCTAAAAGAAAGGGCTGTTTCTCTTCATGGTAACTTCACTGAATACTCAGGAAGTTCTGATGTAAGCATGTCAACTAGTTTCATGTATTAGTCCTTTTCAAATTATTCATATTCTGGGAGTGATGTACTGATCTGTCTGAAAGAGAATGATAAACTGAATGTTTGAAGTTCGTTTTGTGAACCGATATCAAGATCAAGTCCATTTATAGTGATTGGGAAAACATCAGTTAGTGTTATAAAACTTGTTCCACTTGCCGTTGGATTATTCTGTGGATAAACTTTTATATTTATTGTTCCTATAATAGCATCGTAGTATGATACTCTTTCATTTTGAGGAATGACGGTTTCCATCCATGACTTTATTTTTCGATGGAATGTTGGGTTGTAATACACAGACATTTCAAAATCACCACTAAAAACTCTACTATATGGCATGTTATACACAGGCCCCCATAGTGTTTTTTCATCTGTTGATATTTGTTGACCTGGCGTTGTAAACGAGATAGGAATAAAATCACCGTTCTGCGAACTTAGTGTTCCAACACCACTTGGACCAGTGATAGTTACATCGAACTTGTTTTTTCGATATAACTTATTTGGATTTTTTGTGAATTCACTAACACGTTTGAAGGTAGGATCTGGCATACAATTCTCCCGTTTTATTTATACAATTATTTGGAGAAAATATCATCCTCTGTTACAACCAAGAATTCCCATCCTTTGTGTTTACAGAACTCTTTTGCCGCTTTCCATTTTGCTATATTTGTTTCGTATGTCATACATTCACGAATGTAGTTTTTTGATTTTCTTTTTGGTTGTTTTGGTGGTTTTGTTTGCTTCTTGGGTTTTACTTCTATTACCATCGTTTTGACTTCATCATTTTCGGTTTTCTTCTCAATAATAAAGTCGGGATAATACCGATGGTTTTTTCTATCCACTGGTGAGTAGTACGGTATGGAAAATTCTTCAGATCCCCATCTGACTATGTTTGTATTTTCATCAAGGAATCTACAAACCCTGCGTTCCCATAAAGAACGGCAAATTATGTTGTTTGGGTTCCCTATATACTTTTGAGGATTTTGTGGGTTATATTTTGTTTTGTATGCCATAAAGATTGAGGTAAAATGTCTTCTAAAATACTAGGAAACCAATATAGAAATATAAGATACCCTCTTAATGTAGAAGCGGGAAACATACCTTATATATTGTTTGTTGGAAAGCCCTATCAAGCACTTCTTGGAAACGGAACCGCAACACCAGAACAAACTTCTATAATAAAGATAGCGATGCCTCCCGCCCTCAACAGTTCAGATTCACTGAACTATGATACATCTAGTATGCTAAAAACAGTAGGAGTCGCTGAACAATTAGCAGCAGGTAACTATATGGGTGCCGCTGAACAACTTGGTTTGGGTGGTATGCAAGGATTATTTGGAGAGGGTGCTGAATTTGCTGCTGCGATGAGTGGACAGCAAATAAACCCAAAAGAATCTTTAATCTTTAAGGCTCCAAGTCTGAGAACACATAGTTTTACTTTCAATATGTTTGCGAGAAATAAAGATGAGGCAGAAGCAATAAAAAACATAATCAAGTCTTTTAGATTAATGGCTTACCCAACAACAACGTCAATTAGTGGTAATGAGGACAGTGAGACAATATACGAATTCCCTTATGAATTTTCAATTTCAATGCACCCTGTACCTGATAGTGGCTTTCCTGAGATACCAAGAGTCTTTTGTACCTCAATCGAAACGAATTATGCTGGTAGTGGCAGAGTTACGTTTACTCCAGATAACTACTTCCAGTCAGTTGAATTAACATTACAGTTTCAAGATATTAAACTCCTCAATGATAAAAATATCACACCACTTTGATCGGGACGATAATATATGTTCAGTCAACTATTTCCTAAAACAACATTCGCAAGTTATCCAAATGGAATCAACAGTGCTGCTGATGTCAAAGAAGTTCTTGACATCTTTCGTAGGTTTCGTTTCATAGATAAGTTTTCGAATGTAAAAAACTATCAAACCTACTATGTCAGAACAGGCGAAACTCCAGACATGGTTGCCTCTAAATTCTATGGTAACTCAGAGTGGTATTGGTTGTTGATGGTTTTTAATGATCTGGTAGATCCTTTCCGAGATTGGCCAAGAGCGGGATTTGATACAAACAATGCTTCTATAGATTATAGTGAAGATGTGATCAGTTTTTTGCCCCAGTCAAGTAATCTATATCCATTTTCAGTTGGTGATGTCATTACTCGATGTGATGTAAGTGGAAATGTTGATTTTGAAGATTCTTTTATATCTGTGATAACAAGAACAAAAAATGATTTGTTTAGTATATACGTTGATATTGAAAATTCTTCTGGTAGAAGATTGGCAGAGGATGAGTATTTTGGAGTGATAGAAAGTGAAGGATCTGTTGTAGCAACAAATGTACATCAGGTAAAGTTAGCAAGAACTCCAATTAC
>Ga0099848_1001512_pt1 | contig 10890 bp, 12 predicted proteins | sample CB_VirMetaG_3_FD_78179 | JGI IMG/M metagenome (GOLD analysis project Ga0099848, IMG submission 78179) | Freshwater to marine saline gradient viral communities from Chesapeake Bay - CB_1508_1S Viral MetaG | ecosystem: Environmental > Aquatic > Marine > Coastal | place: USA: Chesapeake Bay... | reverse complement strand
GTGCCACATTGAACACCAGTTTTTCAATCACTTGTGATGCCAGAGTAATAGATTTATATTTTGAGGAACAATACACAGAGCAGGATTACACAGAAGGCGACCCTGCCTACACAGATTACATCTACGATGGCTATGTGGCAGAAAATTACACAGAAGGTGATGCTGTCACTGGTACCACGCAGGACGCTTCAGCCAGTCTAAGTGCCGCATTCACTATCACATCGAATTACACCGTTCTTATAATTGTTACTGGTATTGAATTGGTGATGAGTAACAATGTGATTTCAATCACATACTCAAGAATAAGACCTACAGATTCCAACATCACAGTTTCAGGCAGTGTATCATTTGATGATAGGTTCAAAATAGCCAACGCAGACAGCACCATCAACGCACAATTTAACCAAACCTGTAACAATGAAAAAATTGTTCAAGGCAATATCACAATCACAGATGCTATGAGTGTTAATCTAACTGCCACAGCATTAAAAAATCACGACGCCAGTATGGATGTAAATGTTTCCATCAGTGCCACAGTGAGTAAATTTACAGGTGCAGAAGAAACATTAGACAACATTATTTCATTAAGTTTACAAGGCATAAGGCAAAGAAGTTATCAATCAACCATCACTTCACAAGCCTCTCTCGCAATCACTTACATCGTAATCAAACAAACCAGTTCAACACAAAACATCACAGCCAGCCTAACTGCCAATGCTGTGGTTATTAAAAATGTAGACAGTGTATTAAATGTATCTGCAAGTGTTAGTGCCACATTTAACAATATTAAACAATTTGGTTCCAACATCAACACACAATTCACAGTGACTTGTGATTTTGCTGAAATAGAAGGATTCACTGTGAATATGGACACAGCCTTTACCATCAGCACAGACAACACTCGTTTAAGATACACAGATTCTAGTGTCACAGGCACATTCACACTCACAGAAGGGGTGGGTATTTTATTCCGTCCAGAATTCCAAACCAACAACGAACCAGACACAGACAGTTTGGATGCTGTATTCACACAGACTAGCACAGCGGATAGATTGCGTGGTGTAGATGCTGATGTAACAGCACAATTCACACAGAACACAGACAACACAAGACAGAGAGTGGGTGATGCTACTATCACAGCACAATTCAGCAATCAGTCTGATGTGGGAACCATACAGCAAGGCTCTGCCACATTCAACAATGCCTACACTCCTAGCATTGATGCCACAGTCACAAGAAACAGCACAGCCATATTGGATGTCAGTTTCACACAGCAATCAGATGTGAATAGATTTGTTGGCATTGTGAGTTCAATGTCTGTTCAAGCATCTAACATCACTCAAGCACAAGCCAACAAACCAGCATCGGCACAATTACAATCTGCTGTGACTGTGCAGGCAGTGGTGAATGCCTTTGTGCCATTTGGAGCCACATTGGAATCTGCGTTTGTGGGAAGAAATGGTGGAGAGTTTTTAGCAAAACAGTCTGTCTTAACCAGATCAACACAGATTGAAATCAAGAACAGCGGCATATTTCAGACAAGATTTAGAATAGACAGCAACACCAAGCAATTTGGAGCAGGCAGTTTGGCGGAAGACTATGTGTCACCACCTGCCAACACAGATCTTAGAGACAGCGTCCTTTATAACCAAACAGTTTGGGATGGCACATACTATTGGCAAATTGGTAAAGGTTACAGTCATTACAGCACAGACGGAATCAATTGGTCCAGAAGTACCAACAATTTAAGTTTTCAACCATTAACGATTGAATATTTGAACAGCAAAATTGTTACCATAGATAATGCCAACAGAACAATTTACCACAGCACCAATGGTACCACATTCACTTCTGTGAGTGCCAATATGAGTGCAACTAGAACTTATAATACATTTGACATTCAATACTTTAATGGACATTACATATTTCAATCAAGTGAATACAATAGTAGCACAAATACCACTCAGATATATTTTCATTATTACAACAGCAGTTTTACATCTGTTGGTACAAAAAGATATTCTTTCACATATACATACCCATCAGGTCAAATTGTTTTTGCTGGTGAGTACAATGGCAAACTATACTATGTGATTAATGATGGAGCATATTTTGACGACAACATCAACTTTCAGAGAATTAAACCCATTCAAATATCTTATGTGAACAGCACCATAACTTTCACAGACGCTGATCAGTTTATTTTTAATAATACAGGATCTACTCCAACAGGCATAACAACAAGTTCAGGCACTGGTTGGAGTGTGCAGGACAGTGTGATTGATTCAAGTGGTGTATTTTATTTTACTTTATTACACACCGTTACGGGCGAAAGGGCCACTGCTTCAGGTTACACATTCAATCAAGGAGGACTTGGTAATTTAGGTTCTTCGGTAAACTATTTAAAATGGTTTGAATTCACAAACACCAATCAACCATCTGTATGGACTAGATATTTGTATATTGTTAATGGTGTATTTGTGATGCCAACAAATCACGGTTATTACACAGCAACCAATTGGGCTGATCTAGGCAGTAACCCAGCAATAGATTTGGCAGATGTACCTCAACTTACTTTTTATAAATTTATAGGTTTTGCTAACAGCAAATATTTTTTACAGGCAAATGGTCGTTTCCATATCACATCAGACATCACTTCCGCCGTTGATTGGACAGTATCAGATTTAGATGTGGATGATAGGGTGGCGGATATCACAGTAAGAAGTGGAGCAACCAGCACAGCAAGACTGTCTGATTTTAAAACTTTTGAAACTTGGATCAGAGTGGAGCCCAACACCAATTTTAACAACGGTCAGATTCAGAGAGAAATATTTTTCTATACAGATAGTACAGCCAGCACTTTTAGAATCTTTTATTCAGCCAGTCAAAGTAAAATGGCTATTCAAATGCTAACAGGAAAAATAACCGGAACAGGTACCACACAAACCAATTTAACCACTGGATTCGTGTTTGATGCTAATCAATGGTATCATATGAGATATGTGTATGACAACACAGGACAAAGTTTATTTGTTAATGGATCAAGAGTGGCAACCAGCACCGATGTGCCGTTGTTTAACACAGAAAAATCATTGGTTCTTAGACATCAGCCAACCTTTGCCAGTGAAACGGCTTTCTTAGATGATTTTAGATTGTATAATACTCAATTGTCCGCTGTGTCTGACACCACATACACCGTGCCAACAGCACCTTTTGAAAATGACAGCAACACCCTGTTGTTGATGAATTTTGACACAGCCATTGAAGACAATTCAGAATTTCAAATTGTAGAACAAGCAGATTTAGATGTTACAGCCACAGTCACAGCACCAATTGAATATGCTGTGGGTAATCTTTCTGCTGTGATCAACAGCACAGCATCACTCACTGTAACCACAGAAAAAATTAAAAATGCCACAGCCAACATCACAGCACAGGCAGATGTCAGCACAGCAATATCTATCACTAGAACAGCACAATCTAGCATTTCAAGTTCTGCTGATTTCACAGTGATATACACAAATATTCGTCCAGGCGCCGGTGCTTTAGACACCACAGCAACACTGACAGCATCGGTTGGTAAAATCAATCAAGCAGATGCTGATCTAGACGCATTCAACAGTGTGCTTTCTGCTGTGGGTAAAATTGGAGATTTCTTAATTGCTTTGGACAACAATATCGCAGTCACAATCACAGCACAAAAAACAGTAGAATTAATCAAACAATTAGACAATGCTGTGAATGTTCAAACAGACGCATCTATCACAAGAACAGCACAATCAGATATGGTGAATGCTGTAACTGCCAGCATCACAGCAGACAGATTCAGAGGCTTAGATGACACACTAGAAACTGCTGTGACATCTGATTTTGTGGTTCATAAAAATGTTTTAGGCACAACAGACATCACAGCACAATTCACAGTGGTAGCACAGACATTACCTATTAGAGAAACACCAGCAAATCTACAAACACAAATTACACTGTCGGTTGACGCAGATTTCACAGCCAGCATTCAACAATCAATACAATCAGAATTTACCATCACTATAGATGCTGGTAAAACAGCCGCAGGAGCAAGTGCAATAACCACAGCATCAACAATGACCGACCTAATCTCTGTGATCAGGGGATTTGAGTCTGAATTTGATGCTGTGGCTATCACTTTGAATGTGGTACACAAAATTGGCAGAGGATTAATAGGTATCAGCACAGTAGCAGACATAGTCACTGTGCCTGAAGTAATCAGAAGTGCCACTTTAAATATAGATGCTGTTATAGATGCTGTGATCGATGATGTGAGGGTGAGATTCGATTCAGCATCTATCAACAGCACATTCACAGCCAATATTATTGGTTTTGTTGATTATGAAATTTACAGTCAATTGACAGTAGCCGCAAACAACTCATCAACAGTTCAAAAAATAGTTGACCCGGGTGTGGTGATAGACAATGCTGTAGATTTTGTTGTAGAAGCCCGCTTAACTAAAACTACTGAAACAGAACTAATAAATACTATCAGTTTATCTGTTGATGTCGAAAGATTTAGATTAAACGAGGTTAATTTAACCAATGTAATTTCTATTCAAGCAGATGCAGGTTATCGAGTAGATGTCACTTTGGCAATTGAGAGTGCTGTCACTTTATCTGCTAACTTTAGAACAATTCAATTGGATGAACTGGTGTATGTTATACCTGCTGAAGATAAAGAATACAAGATCAAAGCAGAAACACGCGAGTTCACAATTGATAGAGAAAATAGAACTTACACAGTAAAAACATAGGAGAACACAATGGCAATAAATAGGACCGGATTTGAACAGACATCAACCGGATTAGAAATTGTAAAAGACACAGAAGCACAATTAATCTACACATTCGACTGGAGCGATTATTTGGCAACAGGCGACGCATTAAGCACAGCCACATATTCAGTTGCGGCAAGACGAAATGACCCAACACCGGTAGTGATTGAATCAGAAGGTATCACAGGTGCCAAAACCTATGTGGAACTGTCGGGTGGACAAGACGAAAAAATTTATATTGTTACTTGTAAAATTACCACCACAGATGGTATCACAGACAGAAGAAATTTTAGATTGAAAGTGCTAACAAGATCAGCATAGGAATATGACGATGAATGAGAATGATTTACAGGAAAAATATTTAGAAGTACTCAAAGATTACTCCAACATAGACAAAAGACTGGCTCTGATGGAGCGAGAAATACACATCATCAAAGACAATCACCTAACACACATAGAGTCAGATATGCGATCAATCAACACCAAGTTCAATTGGGCTGTGGGTGTGGTGTTCGTGCAACTGATTGGCATCATTTCATTCTTGCTGTTCAAAATGTAATCACGCCGTAAATAACGGTATGAGGAAGAAACGGTTGCGCCAAATTGAAGATTATATCAGCATCAAAAAATCAAAAGAAAACAATCAAGTTCAATTATCACAAAAATTAAAATACAAACCCGTGAAATGCGAGGACTGTGATAGGATGTGTCCTACCAGACGCATTGTGCATTCTAAATTAGTTTTTGTTACCACACCTGCAATATGGGTGCACCAATGTAATCAGTGTAGACAATACTACAATTCAAAAACCAAAAAATTCAATACCAGTTGGACGGGTTTGATCAAAAGGAAAGTTTAAGATTCGGGGAGAATAGGTAGATTAAGCGTTAATAAGAGATAAAAAATTCTCCCCAAATCAAGTTGTAATAAAGGAAACTATTAACAACCATATGTATTTATTGCGATGATTTCAAAACGAAGCAATAGTGAATCGTTCTGACATAAATACAAGTAGATTAGGCATTCACCAGGCAAATAACTTTGGCCCATTTGATTGAAAATGGGTGGGGTGTAAAGAACGCACCGTCCGTTCAGATTATTCTGAATGATCAGTTCGTGACACATCAACCTACAAGAGTTGAGGCCTCGAGAGAGGAGAAGAATACTTGTTTAATAGGTGTCCTGCGAGAGAGCGGGTTAGAGAGATCTGTAGAACAATACCTAGGACTGATGGAACTGGCAAGGCAATGTAGCCGAGGACATATACACGGCAGTGATAAACCATACATAAAAAAAGCGTTCTGATAGTGTGACTATTATTTCATTGATAGATTAATTCAGTGAGTGATTACATCACTCAACTCAACAACCGCTTACGCAGTTGTTTCGTTCAGGCTTACGCCTTTTCTGTCTTTTGGCAGTTGATCATTTGAATATGAAATTAAATTGAAATTCAATTGCGAAGCAATTGAATGAAAGGTTTGATGTAATCAAACCAATCACAGTCACTCTGATTGAAATCAACCACTTCTAGTCGGTTTTTCGTCAGTAACAAGTAAATACTTTCAATGAGCAACAGTTATTATTCAGCACACCGTAAAGCAAACAGAAATTTTTGGCAGAGGTGGTACGCGATGAATCAGCGATGTCATCTCAGACCTGACCCCAATTATAAAAATGTTAAAGTGTGTGATGATTGGAACATAGAAATCAGTGGCGAACAGGGATATCTCAATTTTGTGGAGGATATGTTTGATGATTTTGAAGAACATTTGGATTTGGATCGTATCTCACCGTTTGACCACTACCACGCACACAACTGTCGCTGGGTGGATAAGAAAACTCAGAACAACAACACCAGATTTCATTACTCAGAACGAGGCAGATGGTTGTCTTGGGCCAGAACCAAATGGGGAGACACCAAAGCCACCAAGCAGAGATTTCACAACAGAATGCGTAGAGGCTACACACCACAAGAAGCGGCAGAAAAACCACCACACCCAGGTGTTAGACTCAAGCAGTACAGAACCAGCAAAACCAAACCCACCAAACCCACCAAACGCAACAAGATTTGGCAGGTATTGAGATCAATCATATAAATAGCACAGTAACTTTCACAAGAAAGGTGAGGAGGACATAAACTCCGTTAATAAACTATTATGGCACAAGATCAAGACAACAAACGCGGACCCAAACCCAAAGAACTGGAAACATTTGAAAAGCAGGGAATACCTGTTGGCAGAGACAATGTGCATATAGACCCAGAAGAAGTGCGTAAATTGAGTGCTTTGGGCTGTTCACCCACAGAGATATCAGACTTTTTTGGTGTGAATTACAGTACCTTAAAACGAAACTTTGCGTCAGAAATCACAAAAGGCACAGCAGAAGCAAAGTTGAGCCTGCGCCGTGCTATGCTACAGAACGCCCAGAATATGAATGCTTCTGTTCAGATATTTTTGGCAAAAAATTGGTTATCTATGAGCGATTCACCTGTGAGTTCTGATGACAAGATACTGCCGTGGGTGGAGGAGAAGCATCAATCAGAACCCATCACTGCCACACTCAAACCCAGTCAATCTACCCAATCTAATTTTACCAAAAAACCCAAGATGATATTGACTTGTAAACCTGAATAGTTTATAATGTACATATGGCAGAAAAATTTTACTATGACAGCATCACAGTGATGCCGCCCAGACCCGGCAAGAAGTATTCAACCACCTACTATCATCAGGACCGCTTGGAGCGTCAGAAAATGAGTAGGTTCTTTCAGAAAAATATTCAACAGTTGTTTGATGTGTTGAACAGAAACAAGTCAGAAATGAAGTGGGCCGAATACACACCACTCAAAGGTTTCCCGCAGAGTGCAGGCAAAGGCAACAGAACTCTGCTACAATTATTGATAGACACAATGGGCGAATGCCAAGGCATCAAGAAAAATGGTGACCCCAAGGACTTCGCTCAAGCACCCATAGAAAGATGGAACCGATTGATGAAAGACACACCGTGGGAGATCGAAATGATCTCGGGTGATAGACCCAACAATCACTACAATCATCTTTTCAAATAACCTCGCCCTTTCTTAAAAAACTGTTATTATGTCTGTCATTTGAGAGGGTGGGGACCAAATTACCCGCATAATCATTGACTTTTTTGGCTATTGACATTTGATACCAAAATGTGCTATACTGAAGTATGTTAAAAACAAACATAAACAAAGAGGCACGAATGAAAGACAAAAACAAGGCAAAAAACAATACAAGACCAGATGTTAGTGGCATATTGAGAGACCCAATATTCCAACCATCTTTAAAAAAACGACTAGATGATGTGTCAGATCTTAGACAAGATGCTGAAGCATTCATACAAGATGTGATAGACAATGTGTATGGCAGTGCGTTAATTTACGGCAAACCAGGCACAGGCAAAACCACATTAGTTCAAAAAGCACTACAAAGAAATGGACTGGTACAGGACAGAGACTACCTGATTGCTCGTTCTCACATCACTCCAGCGATGTTGTATGTGGCGTTGTATCACACAAGAAGAAAAGGGCAATTTCTTGTGATGGACGACTGTGATACTATTCTTTCATCAGAAATTGGTCTGAATATGCTGAAAGCGGCAACTGACCAAACATTCAGAGAGATTAGATATGACAGCACATACAATCTTAGAGGTGTGGTTGAAGAAATACCCAACCACTTTGAATACAACGGTAGAGTGATCATCACAACCAATATTCAACCTCACAAAGGCAGAGGCAAATTGGCACAACATATGAACGCTATTCGTTCAAGATGTGTCAGTTTCGCTCTAACCAGTGAAAACAATATGGATGCGTATGCTCATCTGTTTCACCTAATATATGACAACGATATGTTGAAAGAATCGTTCCCGTCATTGGAGTGGGACAAGAAGATAGATGTGTTAAAATTTATATTGAAGCACATTGACGACATCAGAATGTTGGACCTTAGAAAACCTCAACACATTGTTCAGACAATGTTGAAACACCCAACTGCTTGGAAAAGAAAAGCAGAAAGGATCTTAAAAACTGCCTAACTGAGTTGGGGGTGAAATTCCCCCAACCCGTTCAAGCCAATAAAACTATGAAACACACTTCAGTTCAAGAATTTTTAGATTCAACACCACGCACTTCGATATTTAATAAATGTTTTCAACAGCCCAGAGACCCTCGAAAATATTCCTACCAGGGTTTAAGTATGCGTAGTTGGTTGATTAAAAATAAACATAAAATTAAAAAATGGTCAAGAAAACAATTGATAGATCATTTAGACTCATTGTGTCCTAATAGGACAAGATCAAATTTAAAGGAAAGATATGGTAAGGTATTAAAACAATTAAATTTACATTTTCCAAGACTGACCAATGCTAGACCGTGTATGGTAAATTATAAGAAATTTGATTCAATAACATCAGCGGTTAGACATTTGAAAATTAACGAAACGGTAATAATTGGAAGATTAAAAAAAAACCGTGCTGGTTATCAATATTTAGATTAGTAGCAGGCATAAAAGCCAAGAAAATAGCGGTTTCTTTTGGTATTGACATTCTATACCAAAATATGCTATACTGAAGTATAAAAACAACAACAAGAAAGGCACAAATGACTAACACAAAACCAACTCAAGAAGAGAAAATAAAGTATGCTCAATCAGTGTATTCATTGATGGACAAGATTGCTGGTGAAATACACGATCAATACAAAATGGGCGGTGTTCGTTGGCAGAAAGCAATGAATATGAAATGGAAACCTTTAAGTGAAATGTTTTATGAATATGTACATAAGAACAAAATTCATAAATCTTACTACAGATAATCTAATTTGGCGTAAATCATCAAGGTTTACGCCAATTCTTTCGGTATTGACAAACTCAACCAAAATATGCTATAATCAAGTATGATTAACACAAACACAGAAAGGCACATTATGACACACAAAGGCAGATACCCTTTTACCAAACAAGGTGACAGCAATTTTAAATTTGAGGCGATAGAAACATTGTCCAAAGAATATTTGGACCTAAGAAATAATTTTTGGGATGATTATTCCAAAATAGACAACACCAATGCTGAATTCCAGGCAGACCCAGCCATTGGCACAAAATTAGCGCCAGGTAATTATTTGGTTAAGATAGATGAAAAAACTGTAGGCTTTATAAAATTTAGAAATGTATTATTCTCGTCGGAAGGTGAAGCAACAGAAATTGAATTGGTTTATGTGAAACCAGAATACAGAGGTTTTGGTATAGCAAGAAGAATATATCAACACGCAATACAAGATTATGACGCAAAGTTCATCTCTATCTCCTATCAGAGATGTTCAATGCTGACACAGATTGAAATGTGGCGTTCTGTGGGTTTCAAGTATATTCAGATGATACCAGGACAGGTAGGTTCAAGAGGTTTGGTTATGCTGACTACAGAAAATTTAGACACTGTGCTATGTTTAGAACTGAACAAAAGAAATGTCCAGAGAACACAGGAAAAATCAGAAAAAATTAGTAGAAAACTTTCTAGAAAATATGGTGTGACTATGAACCGACTAGAAGTTATGGAAAGAGGTCACCCTGTTCAATCAATAGTAGAAAGTGTGATTAGAAACCAATTTGGTTTATCTAACAAAAGATACGAGGAGGCATAATATGAAACAAATAAAGAAATACCGTGTGTATTATGAACATTGGGATCACGGAAAAGATACCCGTGACATAGAAGCATACAATATAGAAGATGCCAACTGTTGGTTTCAGAGTTTGGTTGATGTGTCAGAACTTTCTAACGGTTGGAAAATTAAAGAAATAACAAAATCTAATGAGTAACCTTTGTACCATTAGAGGTAGATATTACCTACAATCACTTCGCTCCATACCCACTCAATACCTTTTATGGTGTTATCATAATTTACCCAGCATCAGTGCCGGTATGGAGCAAAGGCTCACCAAAGAATTGGAAAGACGCGGCATAATCTAAATCAAGCCCACATAATTGCTATTGCGATAAATACAATTATGCGAAAAACAAGACCCACACGATGGAAATCAGGTCCTGACCCTGTTG
>Ga0099848_1001511_pt1 | contig 10891 bp, 12 predicted proteins | sample CB_VirMetaG_3_FD_78179 | JGI IMG/M metagenome (GOLD analysis project Ga0099848, IMG submission 78179) | Freshwater to marine saline gradient viral communities from Chesapeake Bay - CB_1508_1S Viral MetaG | ecosystem: Environmental > Aquatic > Marine > Coastal | place: USA: Chesapeake Bay... | reverse complement strand
GAAGGCGAAGAAATGGAAGCTGAAGAAGGCGAAGAAGAGGAGGTTTAACCTTCAATGATCTTCTTAATACCTAAAATTAGAAAAGGGATGAGCATCGTGTGTTCATCCCTTTTTTACTTTAATAAATAATAAAAAGAAATCAGATGAAGCTCAAGTATATTAAAAGAATGTTCGAACAATCAGGTCAAGTTTCGATCGTTTCTATTGATAAGGATGATGTGACCTTGATTAGCCCGGACGGGGATCAGGAAACCGTTACATTTGAAGAGGATGGAAGTTGGGAAGATTGGATAGATCCGCCATGGGTAAAACACGTATCTGTATCAGCAGACGGAGACCGATACAGATATTACGCAGTGGCTTCAACTGACGACACCGGCACATATCTTGAGATAGATGAGAACAGTACAATTGAATGGGAATCTCTAGACCTGATAAAAAAGAAGAACGATGAGAGGATCAAATCTGAAGAGGAGGCAAGATTAAGAAGAGAAAAAGAAGCTCGGCTTGAGCTCGAAAGAGAAGAAAGAGAGATAGCCGAGCGTGGAATAACCAGATTCGACTATGAATTAGAGAAAGAGATAGAGCGCATGAAAGAGGTTGCAAATTTAAATAACGTGCCTCAGGATTCCGGACTAGATGACTATGCATTTGCAGTAGCTAGTCGGATTGACCGAGAACACGATATGTGGCTTAATTACCTTTATAAAATTCCTCTACATGGTATGAGTTTCGAAGAGTTTGAGTCTACCTTAAATATGTTTAAAGATCTTGGAATGGAGGAAGCAATGGCTGGAACTTTTAAAGGAATACCGACACATCTGACTATTACTAAAATAATTAAAAAGGATTCAGATGAACCACTTCCCATATATCAACTTCCAAGTGACAACTCTTCGCCAATATCCTTAAAACAGGCCGAAGAATACTTAAATCTGGCTCCATTTGGAGTAGTATTAACCCCTCTATTCAAACTGATACATGAGTATCGTAAAAACACAGATAATTAATGCAATATCGATCGAACATAGAAATTCCACTGTTTGAAAGCTTCTGTAGAAAGAACGAGATAGATGGAAAGATAGTATCCGCAAAAGTGGCAGGAATTCCTCTAGAGCTAAAGGTTGCTTCAACTCCTGAGAGCATGATGAAGGGATATTCAAACCAGCCTGCTCCAAAGGAGGGAGAAGGAATGCTATTCGTATATCAGGAGGAACTTCCTCTTGATTTTTGGATGAAAGGGGTAGATTACCCTATTGACATCATGTTCTTTGATTCAAATAGAGTATTAGTAGACTACTTAACAATGGACCCATGTGGAGACTTAGAGGATCGGGATCTTCCGATATATCGAAGTAAAGAACCGGCTATGTTTGCAGTCGAGGTCACTGGAGGCTGGTGTAGGGATCAAATAGAATCTGGATGCCTGCTTGAATTCTGATTAAATCCTAAACCTATTAAAGTTTCTATCCACTTGGGATAAATAAATTAAAGTGATAGATATTTAAGATGAACGAACTATTTAATTGGGGAGGAGAAACCCCAGAACAAAGACAGGCCCGATTGCAACAGGAACATGAGTTACTGCTAGAGCAGGCCAGAATGAGATTCAATATGATGGCAATGACAGGCGGAGCAGCCGGAGGCGGTGGAGCACCTTCTGGTGGAAATGATCCAGCCCCTCAGGCAGGAGGTTTAACCATAACAGGAGATTTATTCGATGGGGCAATAACTAAAATATTCCTATCTGAGATTGGCACAGAAAATGGAAAACCTCTTTATGCAGTTTCCTTTTCAGTGAATGACAGAGGAAGAGAATTTAATGTATGGCTTAAAGTAGCATGGAACAGCAGTAGCAGTCTTTGGGAATTTTCACAAATATTTTCAGGAGATGGTGAGATAGACGGATTTGTGTATGCAACATCGCCTGACCTTTATAATGATGAGTGGACTCCAACTGAAGATGGTCCACCTATTGAAACTTCACCTGGTGAAGAGTATGCTGACGATTGGAAATATTGCGTAACAACTGATGCAAGTGTATTTGGGTTTACATCAACTGGATCTTACCAGGCATCCTGGTTTGGGATACCTCTAACCGAACCACCTAATGTATATTTAAGCGGTGGCTTTGAAGGCGCGTCAGGCTCAATTCCTTTCTTTTGGGATACCGATTCGTCCATCTGGGTAGTTGGATTTCCAGGCAGATCGAATCTTGGATCTTTAGGCGGAACCAGAGATGCTCTTCCAACTGGTACCTTTAACTTAGAGATTGAAGGCGAAGTGCTTACTATTACCATTAACTCTGGAGTTTGTGAAGTAGAACCACTTCCTGTACCAGCTCCACCGATACCGCCATCAACGGTACCATTTATAATCAGAGTTGATACTACATCAGGAGATGGCAATGATTATTATACAGTTCCAACAAAGAGTGGACTTACATACAATTATGATGTCACTTGGTCAGAAGTAGGAAATCCAGGTAATAGTGGTACGGTAACTGGTCAAACTGGTGAAGCAACAATTAACTTTCCTTCATCAGGTGAGTATGATTTATCAATCATAGGTGTATTTCCTGCAATTTTTAGTGATTTTTCAGGAGATTGCCAAAAATTAACTGATATCATTCAATGGGGTGATGTTCAATGGCAATCTATGGATTATGCTTTCGCCGGTTGTAGTAATTTAAATTTATATTCAGCGAGTGATACTCCTGATTTAAGCAGTGTTACTGATTTGAGTTATATGTTCGGCCAAGCAACCCAATTTAATGGAGATATAAGTGATTGGGATGTAAGTAATGTTACAGATATGGATGGTATGCTCTCTGGTGCACAAGCATTTAACCAAGACATTAGTGGTTGGGATGTAAGTAGCGTTACGAATATGCAGAGTATGTTCTCTAGTGCAACCCAATTTAATGGAGACATTAGCGGTTGGAATGTAAGTAGCGTTCAAAGTATGGGTGGCATGTTCCAAGGTGCAACCCAATTTAATGGAGACCTTAGCCTTTGGGATGTAAGTAGCGTTACTAGTATGGATAATATGTTCAACAATGCGGATTCATTTAATCAAAACATTAGCGGTTGGAATGTAAGTAACGTTCAAAGTATGAGCGCTATGTTCAGGAATGCAACCCAATTTAATGGAGATATAAGTGGTTGGGATGTAAGTAACGTTACGTATATGACTCAAATGTTCTACTTGGCAACTTCATTTAATCAGGACATTAGCGGTTGGGACGTAAGTAGCGTTACTAGTATGGAGTATATGTTCGCAAACGCATCCCAATTTAATGGAGACATTAGTGGTTGGAATGTAAGTAACGTTCAAAGTATGAGCGCTATGTTCAGCCAAGCAATCCAATTTAATGGAGATATAAGCGGTTGGAATGTAAGTAACGTTACCGTTATGAATTACATGTTCTACGATGCAAACTCATTTAACCAAGACCTTAGCGGTTGGAATGTAAGCAATGTTAATTTTATGGAAGGCATGTTTCAAAGTGCATCTTCATTTAACCAAGACCTTAGCGGCTGGTGTGTTTCCTTAATACCAGTTGAACCATTTGCATTTGCTGATAAAGCAACCGCTTGGGTTCAACCAAAACCGGTTTGGGGAACTTGTCCATAAGTCAAAATTAAACCTTTAAAAATATAAAAAATCATGAAACGAAAAACATTTATTGAAAACCTAAGAGAACAGTTAGAAAGAATTAAAGCTTATAAGGTATCTAAAGCAACTGGTGTAACCTATGAACAGGCACTTGCTGAAATTAGATCAAACGATAAATAAACTAGAATAAGAACCGTTTTAATATGAATGAACTATTTAATTGGGGAGAAGAGACTCCAGAACAGAGACATGCCAGATTGCAATGGGAGCATGAGCTCCTGCTTGAGCAGGCCCGAAAGAGATTTAATATGATCGTAATGACAGGTGGTGCGGCCGGAGGCGGAGGAGCCCCTTCTGGAGATCGATTAGAATGCGATCCAGCAAAGGGAATTGGAATGTATTTATCTGTTGATACTGAAAGCCCATTAGGTGTTATAAAAGTATTAATTAGAATGGAGTATCAAGGTGATGATGAAGTTGGACAACCTACATACGGATATACTCTTACTTCTACTGGAGCAGGGGCTACATTAAATTATGATTATGAGATGGGTAAGTGGAAATTTACTTTAATTGCCGATATTACTGATGTATATTATTCAGATACTCTAATCAGTTCAAATTGGGATGGAACTCCATCACCAGGAAGCCCAACCGCCGGATTTACAACTTGCGGTTATCGTGAATTACCAGTGTATTGTATAGATGCTGGTGAAACAGGATTAGTTCAACCTGCCCCTACTTGGTTTGAATCCCAGGATGAAAATACTGAAGTTCCACCAATATGGTCTGGGTTTGCTTTAACTTTCATATGGGCTCCAGCACTTGGTGGTGAAGATGGTTGGTATTTATTTGCAGGTGAAGAACAAGGTGTTGTCGAAGGTGGTTCAATAAATGAATTACCACTAGGGGAAGTTGCATTAAGCGGTGGAAACTATGTAACAGTTTCTGAAGGAGCATGCTCCAGCATTGCATGCCAGCCTACGGGAGGTTTAATTATAAATCTAGATTTAAGCGGAGTTATTACTGAAGGAGTTTCAGGACGTTATTTTATAGGGGCACAAGGCGTTGAAAATGACAAAGTTTTCTATCTTAGCTATGATAAGGAAATTGATGCCGGAGACGAATTTGAGTCTTGGATTAAAGTTTCATGGAACAGCGATACTGAACTTTGGGAATTTATACAGTATTATGCTGAAAATGGTGAAATAGCAAACCAACAAACAGTAGCGACATCCGCTGACCTCTATAATAGCGAATGGACTATGCTTACTGAATTTTTCCCACCTATTGGAACATCACCAGGTTCAGAATTTAGTTGTGATTGGAGATATTGTGTAACATTTAACGGAGATAATTATTTCAATAATGGATCCTTTGTCCCAACTTGGTTTCAAGTACCTTTAAATGAATCTCCTAATGCATATCTTACATTTGGAGGAGGAAATAGTATCTTTTGGAGTCCTGAAGATTCTAGTTGGCTAGTCGACATAGGTCCAGAACCAGTTCCAATCGGTGGAACTATAACTACTTTGCCTACGGGTACATTTGACTTAGGTGAAGGTCAAACACTTGCCATTAATTCGGGTATTTGTGCAGTAGAACCTTTACCTGAACCTACACCAGGATCTACAGATTTTATTATCCGAATTGATACCTCATTGGGTAATGGTTCAGATAGTTATACCGTACCAACAAATTCAGGAACATATACATATAACTATGATGTCACTTGGTCAGAAGTAGGAAATCCAGGTAATAGTGGAACTGCAGCTGGATTTACTGGTGATGTAAAGATTAACTTTCCTTCATCTGGTCAATATGATATATCAATCTCAGGTCTGTTTCCTGCGATTTATACCAACTTCTCGGGTGATAGAGAAAAATTAATTGATATTATTCAATGGGGACCTAATCAATGGCAATCTATGAGAAATGCTTTTATTGGTTGTAGTAACCTAAGTAACTATTCGGCAACTGACACACCTAATTTAAACAGTGTTACAGATATGTATTATATGTTTGGATATGCAAGTTTATTTAATGGGAATATTAACGATTGGGATGTAAGTGGTGCTACTAATATGAGGGGTATGTTTGAATTAGCAAGTTCATTTAATCAAGACCTTAGCAATTGGGATGTAAGTAATGTTACAGATATGGATTATATGTTCTCTAGTGCAACATCATTCAATCAAGACCTTAGTGGTTGGTGCGTTTCTCTCATACCTTCTGAACCTACTGGATTTGCTGATAATACAATAGATTGGATATTACCAAAACCAGTTTGGGGAACGTGTCCATAATAAAACTTTAAATATAAAAAGAAAAGATATGAATAGCACATTATTTGAAAAGATGAAGAAAACATTCCAAAAGATTGGTTTTATAAAACAAGCCATAGAGAGTGGAATGACCCTAGAACAGGCAATTGAAGCATATAAAAGCCAGAATAGTTAAAACATAATATCTTTTACAGTAAATGATCTGAATATCATTATATTTGATCGACTGAATTAGTATAATATATGTATCATAAACAGTCATTAAAACTTTAATTGATGTTAATCAAGAATATTTTCGACGAAATCAGGCTGGATTCCGGAACAAATAGAAAGATAGAAATACTAAAGAAGTATTCGGATAACGAAATTCTAAAGAAGGTTCTATATAACACGTATTCAGGTCGAGTTAAATATCATATCAAGCAAATTCCTGATTATTCTAGGAGCGGAGATCTTCCCCTGGAATGGGCGCTTGAACATCTTGAAGACATAAAAAACAGAGAGGTTACTGGAAATTCAGCAATCGATCTATTAAGACATATTCTAGAATCCGTTAGCCCAGAAGACGCTCACGTAATCGAAAGAATTATAGAAAAAGATGCTAAGATCGGAATGGCTAAAAAGAATATCAATAAAGTATTTCCAGATCTAATTGAAACCACTCCATATCAGGGTGCTCAACCCTTCAGTGAGAGACGAGCTAGAGATATATTAGCAGAGGGTCCAGCATTGAGCCAAATCAAGATGGATGGCAGATACTGCAATGCGATTATTCAGGAAGGATCAGTATTTCTAGAGAGCAGATCCGGCGAACCTACCAATATTTTGGGAGCAGCCATTATAGCAGAGCTTTCTAAATGGGATGATGGTGTTCTAAATGGAGAGCTTACTATTGATGGCGTCGATCGAAATTCCAGTAATGGAATCATAAATTCAATTATTTCAATTAGCAGAAAGATTCAGGAAGGAGAGGATCCAGGTTCTGATATAAAAAACATCGAAGATCGACACGGAATGTCATATGAAGAGGCTCTAGATCGGATTAGATTCACAGTGTGGGATCGAATTTCGATCGATGAATATTTCGATGGGGAATCAAAGACCGCATACTCAGATCGATTCGACCAGCTTAAGAACAGAATAGATCTCTACAATTGCTCGGTGATCAGTCTAGTTGAAGGCAAGATGGTATCAACCTATGAAGAGGCAATGAATCATTTCGTGTCGACATTAGGTAGAGGCCTAGAGGGAACCATCTTAAAATCTATGACCGCTCCATGGAAGGACGGTAAGCCTAAGTGGCAAATTAAGATGAAGCTCGAAATAGATCTTGACATGCAGATAATCGGATTTAATTATGGAACCCCGGGAACCAAGAACGAGCACGTAATTTCATCACTCACGGTACAATCTTCCTGCGGTAGAGTAGTAACACGTCCAGGCGGAATAGATGAATCTACGATGACCTGGATCACCCAGAATCGATCTGACCTAATGGGATCAATTGTAACTATGAAGTGTTGTGGACTGTCGCATGACAACGAAGGCAATTATTCGACTCTTCATCCGGTTTTCAAGTCAATTCGGGACGATAAGCATGAAGCTGACTCTCTTGAAAAAATTATTGAGATTGAGTCCGCTGCTAAAACCCTTTCGTGATTCGAGTGTATAATCTAATCAAATTTAAAACGTTATGAGATACTATTTAGGAAAAATTCAATTTGAAACTATCGACGACAAGAGTGGTCGAACTAAGAAAACAAAAGAGCAATATCTAGTTGAAGCATTTAATGTTTCTGATGCCGAGGCTAAGTTAAACAAGATGTTTGAGGACAGCATGGCAGAGTTTTCAGTTATTAGCGTATCTGAATCCCCGATCATGGGAATTGTAAAATAATCTATCTAAGGATTAACTAAAATGAATAGATTACCAGGCGAGTCTGCGGATAGAATATACCGCGTCTTAACCAGATATGCTGAAGCAAGCCCAAAGCACTACAGTAAAGAACTTTTTGCATATCTATTTGGAGTAATTAGATACGGCCCTAGAAGATACAGGCTAAGGTGTATGGACGACCGTTCACGATACTTTATGAGAGTCGACGGAGGATTTAAGTATTCCGGACCTAGGGAGGATTTTGTAAATACCATTATTAAAAAAATCATAGAGGAGGAGTTAGAAAAGACAGGTGGAATTTCAAGTGCCCATAAATAAGGGATCAGGATTTTCAATCGAATTTTTTAATCTCATCTCAGACTGCGTCAATCAGCTGGGTTCACAGACTGGAAAGTGGCCAGATCAGATAGTATTCACAGGAGTCCTGGGAGATGAACTCATGCATCTAATAGAGTCAAGTGGATGGAATATGGAAAGATTTCAATTGACTCGTCAGAATTCTATCCTGGACAGAATGAAGGTCGGATACTCCAAGGAGTTGGATCAAATATCTACCGTCGGCATTGATGGCAAACCTGCATCAGATTTTAGCTCTGAGTCCCTGGCAGACCGAAAGATTAGTGGTCTGCCGGGACCGGATACAATCAATCGAATTAATGCTCACGTGCTGTCGTCTACCTTTAGGATGGAGAAAAAGATTAGGCCAGAAATCGAAGTTAAACTCGTTAGATGACCATACTTCCAATAGAATAGAGCTCACTTACTTTATTCCAGTTAATTACATTAAAGAAAGCGTCAATATAGTCTTGGCGACGGTTCTGATACTTTAAATAGTATGCGTGTTCCCAGACGTCTAATCCTAAGATTGGAAATCCATCACAACCCACACCTGGCATTAAAGGATTATCCTGATTTGCACTTGAGCATACTTCCAGTTCCCCTCCAGGGTGAACGCATAGCCAGGCCCAACCTGAACCAAACTGGGTAGCTGCCGCCTTTGAAAAAGCTTCCTTAAATCCTTCAAAGGTGCCAAACGCCCGGTCGATTGCCTGAGCAAGATCACCAGTAGGCGTTCCTCCGCCCGCTGGGCCCATGATCTGCCAGAAGAGACTGTGGTTGTAGAATCCACCGCCGTTTTCACGAATCTCAGGAATGTCTGAGTGATTCTTTAGCAGATGATCTATTGTTTGACCCGGGAGATGCGGATCCTTCTTAATCGCATCATTTAATTTATCTGTGTAGCCTTTATGATGTTTAGTATGGTGAATTTCCATAGTCATCGTATCAATATAGGGCTCCAGGGCACCGTATGGATAGGGCAGATCTGGTAATTCAAAAGAGCTTTGATCCGGGTTCCTGGAAGCAGACCGGACTAGATTTAACATGTGATCCGGGTCAATACCCGATCCTTTGGCCTGATTTAGAATTGAGATAATATAATCTGAGTCAATCTCGTTCGAGCCTGATCCCTGACCTAGACCTGACATCACTGAATGAGTGATTGGACCGTAATTGCCGTCAATTTTTAACCCGGATTCAAATCCGATATTTAGAACGGCCTGTAGCTTTCTGATCGCGTCCTTCTTTGATAGAGATCTTAGGTAGCCATCACCAGGGCTGATCGGAAGATGTGAATGGATCTCATCATAGACCGGTTTTAGAAAGACTCCTGATTCAGGCTGGATCTCCTCTTCAGACTCCTCCAGCTCGATCACCCTAGATTTAAGGGGCCGGGAGGGTTTGCTCCTCTTTGGGGCCTTCCTGTCCTTAAATTTATTCTTTCTCCAATCTAGATAGCCTTCAATCTTCATTTAGCCCACTTTTTATTATTTATTCAATTTAAGAACCGTTTTATTTAGATAACCGGTCGATAAATAATAAAAAACATTTTCTAAAAATGCAGGAACATAACTATTTAAAAGGGTTTAATGAGTTTACTGGAACTGGCAGAATTTTCGAGATGGCAAGTGAGCTTTCTAAGCTTGGAGTGCCTAAGGATTTGATGCAATTTATTCATAACCTAACAGGGGAAAAGATAAGTAGAACCCAAACCGGTATGATGAGAGGAGGTAAGTTTCGTACCCTTCAAGGTGAATACGGTGGGGATATCCCATCCTATCAGGACATGCCACTATCACACGACGTGGAAGTAGTAGGAAAGAAGACAGGTCGGGAGAGAATCTACAACTATCTCACTAAATTGCCAACCGAGACTGACACGGATCTTAGGCTCATTCTTGTTAATCCAGAGGAGGAGTTGGTTCACTATATCACTAAAAAGACAGGTAAGACGCGTGAATGGAAAGGCTACGATCCGGATCGACCTGGAGTATCTCAAAAACGTGGATTCTACATGCGAATCGTAACTATCGACCGGGAAACAGGTGAACCTGTTGCAGCTTGGAGAGGAACGATAAGCCAGCTATTGGAGGACGTATCAGACGAATCTGTTCTCTATATCATGGAGCCAGAGGAGAGAGTATTAACTAAGAGAGCGACCCGAGAGGGGTATAAGATGACAGCTGATCGATTCATCAAGCATTTTAAAGACAACTACATCAAGTTGGTTAATAAGGGAATGGAGAAGAAGACGGCGAAAAGGCAGGAGGAATTTAGGAAACTAGCAGGTGAATTGGATCCTTCTGAACTTGGTCAATTTAAGGACCAGTCAATCTGGAAGAATGACATGCCAGCATCTCTTAAGAGACTAATTGATACTGCAGCTGAGATCGGGGCAGGAGTAGTAGACGAAGGCAAGTTGAAAGTAGAACTTAGACAATTCTTGGAATATCTTGCAAAAGAGGGTAAGTATGAAACTGACCCTGAAATAAGATGGGACAAGGTTGCAATGCTCAGCGACGTGATAGACAAGCACACCCTAATGGGAACCTGTAACCGTTTTCTACAGTACATAGTAACAGGTAAAGTTGCAGCTGTTGCTCAGGACATATTCACAGAACTAGGTCTGGAAGATCTAGGACTAGGGGACGACTTTGAGATCTAGTATCCCAAGGCTGAACACATTAAAAAACCCCATCGATATCGATGGGGTTTTTTTATTTAGCAGTGACCGGCATCTAGCCTCTTAAGT
>Ga0099848_1001508_pt1 | contig 10898 bp, 5 predicted proteins | sample CB_VirMetaG_3_FD_78179 | JGI IMG/M metagenome (GOLD analysis project Ga0099848, IMG submission 78179) | Freshwater to marine saline gradient viral communities from Chesapeake Bay - CB_1508_1S Viral MetaG | ecosystem: Environmental > Aquatic > Marine > Coastal | place: USA: Chesapeake Bay... | reverse complement strand
GTTCATTCGGATGGGTGTCTACGCTGATGACGGAAATGGTTCGCCAACTGGATCGCCTCTGGTAACAACCATTGACCTTGATGCGTCTACAACGGGTTCCAAGGAAGACACGGTTTCGGTTTCGCTAGAGGCGGGAAACCTTTACTGGCTTGCGTTCCACTCTTCAAGCACGGCGACAGTGCGAGCCTATTCTCGACTCGGTCTTCCTGAGCTGTTCGTGGATCCCGCCACCACGGTTGGGATCTGCGGTTGGTACCAGAACGGGATCACGTTCGCTTCCGGCCTTCCAACTCTTCCCACGGTCATCTATCCGTACAACACGACCACACCAGCCGTCTTTCTGAAACTCTGACATGGAAGAACAAGCCTGGACATCCTACGAGGTCATCGGGGCATGAGCTCGATTATCGCATCAGCTTGCTGCTGCGGCGGCAAGAAATGTCTGTCCGATTGCCTCATCGGAAGCGAAGTACAGCATGGATGCTGCCATAAGGAAGACACCCTACTCCTATGGTGTGAACGCCCCGCCTACTCGTTCAGGGAGAATTACCAGTTCGGGGCCACGCCTCCGTTCGGATCGAACACGCACGAGCGGTGTGAAATCACGACCTACAACGAGCAAGAGCCTGTTCAGGCCATCTACGAGTACTACGATTGCTTCTATCGCTGCATAGCCGTAAACGCGCTTCAGCCGATCACGAATCTCGCTCAGCTCGGAACCAAATGCCGCGACGAGACATGCAGCCCTGAGGATTACGACGGTCCCTGCTCGGCTTTGAACGGGTGCTGCGATAACGACTCGTCGCAGAATCCTGCCTGCTGTGAATGCAATGTCCCGTGGCTGTCGAGTTGGCGCCGGCAGAAGTTGGCCGGCTACACCGCGAACATCGACTGGTGCATTCCGGACACGCCCGACAATGTCGGATACGACGAATACAAGTGGCTTCTGGAAACGACTTGCCACAAGGGGGGCGCCGTGCTGGCGCCTGCGACGGGATCCTGCTGCGTTATCGAGGGCTATTCGCAATGCGACAGGCTCCTCAATCAGGTCATCGGCATCATTCATTTCGAGCGATGGTGGAAGATCGCTGATTGCCCGGAGGGCGTCCGCATCTATGTGCCGGGCGGTCTCGGTGGCTACCAGACGGACGATCTCGTTCCCAAGTGGTGGATTTACGCCTGCTCTGGAATCCCCCTCTATGTGGGTGATCTATGCGATGCCGTCCGGTTCGGGGTCATCACCGTTGACGAGGCGGTCGCGCTGATCCAGCAGATCCAAGATCCTGTCACCTACGGAATGCCGAATCAAGCGACGCTTCGCAAGCTCGGAGATGCCGGCTATATCGCAGCCAAGGACTGGCGCGAAGAGCAGAGGCAGGCATACATCGATCTACATGCTCGCTTCCCAGCGGCTGGATACGACGCCTTCATCGAGCCTGTGGAGAACATGCATACGCTGGGTCCGTTTCGGAAGCGCATGACCTATGCGACCGTCGGCCTGTCGAATCTTCCGCTTCTCAGAAAAGCGGATGTCACGACCACGACGAATCTGAACAACCTTCAGGCAGATGGGTTCCTTTCATACCCGGGGTCGAATGTCAGCCAGGAGGACTACGACTACTGGTGCGAGCGGCAATGGGTCTACTTCCGCGCACGACCGGGCGGGTGGACATGGGCTGGATGGCAGCAGGGACAGGGACAAGCGGAGATCGATTCGATCCTGCTGGGCAATGGCCGCGCCGATCAGAGCTGCGTCGATGCTCTTACCGGCAATCCTCGAACGGACATCACATGCGCGACATGTGTCCCGTGCGATAGCGGCTTGATTGCATGTGGATGCGGAACCTGTCCGGAACACACCAACCCCTCGGCCCGCTGCTCTCCGAACGACTACAGCACCAAAGAGGGTCTGGTAGCGACTTCCTGCGCGAACATCACATTCACGCCGGTGTGCGAAGGTCTTGCCATCGTCTCGAACACCTATGAGATCCAGAGGCAAATGGTGAACCCGACCGGATCTGGATGTCAGGCGCAGGACACTTGGACATGCTTAGTCGAGACGAGGAACTTCCTCGTCGAGGCCAAGCGGTCCGTGGATTCATGGCTGGACTCTGTCCCCTACATGTGTCGAACCGAGAGACCTCCTCTCCCCGTGTTCACCTCATGGCCTGATCTCGATCACACCCACAAGGGCTTCGTCTTCCTGTGTTCGTACATCAACGGATGCTCGGTACAGGTGGACAACAACCCGCTGAACAAGACATACACCAGCGCGGATCTGTGCTGCGGCGGATACTGCTCGAACTGCCCAACGGATGGGACTCCCATCGAGAACTTCTGTGGCATCGAGGCTTGCGCCGGTCCTGATCGTGTATGTGGTATTGGGGACGAGGTCTGCCCGCCATTCGACACGCAGGCGCAGATTGACTGCATCGGATACACACCTGATTGCACCGAGCCATGATCAACAGCAATTCCTACATCGGCAGGCAGATCCAGACCAACCCACCCAAGGTCGCGACGAACGAGCCTCCGAAGGAGGAGCCGAAGCGCGAGGTAACCGCCGGCAATGTCGCCAAGTATGTTGCCGCAGAAACTTCCGTCATCGTTGAAGGCGAGGTCGAGGACGCGGTCTACGAGGAGAGGAAGGCGCATTGCGTGGGATGTCCCTCCCGCGTCCTGTCCGACAAGTTGCCTGACGAACTCGGATACTGTCGATCTTGCGGATGTGGCGTCAGCGAGCGCGCGAAGCTGACCGTCAAACTGCGTATGCCTGCGGCGACCTGTCCGCAGCAGAAGTGGGGCAAGGCTCCGGGCAAGCGGCGCAACGTGGTACGCCGCGCGGCCAACTGGATTGGCAGGATCATGTCCCGATAAAAGCGAGACAATTGTCTCGACTTGTCCAGATGCCAAAGGCGAAGTGCCCTGTAAACTCGTGGCCAGAAGGCGATACTAAGGGAAGGTGACCTATGGCCGAGATGAAGACCGACTGGCCTTACCCCGTGATGGAGACCACGCTGGACAAGCGGCTCGAAAAGCCGGGGGTCCAGCAGGGGATGTCCTCTGAACTGACCGGGGTGGACGGACGGAGCGAAGGTGGCCTGAAGCCGTTCCCTGGGTTCCGCAAGGTCCACACCATGACGGGCCTTCGGACGCAGCCAAACCACAGCCATCTCTCCGAGGTCATCGATTTCCACGCGGTCGACTTCCGAATCGGTGCCGAGGAGTACGGATACGGGTTCGTGTACCGGGCCAAGCGGCCGGCGGCTTCCAAATTTTGTGACGTCTTCATCGACTACTGGGATTCGGTGACGGAGAACTGGACGCTCTGTACCAAGCTGATGAGCGCCGTGGATCCGGCCGCCCAGTTTGATGTCGCTGTCGCGGGCCGGTTCGTGTACTGCTTCGCCAGCGGTCGAAGTCCGTCTCTGTTCTACATCGAGGCGACCCGGACCAAGGAGTACGAGGCCGAGGCCGACACCTACGTCTCGTCCAGTGCTACGAGCACGAACTATGGATCGTCGGAAACGCTCCAGATCCAGAACGACTCCACGGATCAGAATGTGCTGTTCCGGTTCGACACTTCTGACGGCGCGGACAAGACCATCGAGTCTGCGGTCCTGTCGTTCACAGTATCTGGTAATACTCTGGCGGCTTCGGAGGATGTGACGGTCGCTCCTGTCACGGACCCCAGCGCCACCGGGGTTCTCTGGGACGAGGGCCAGGTGACCTGGGTCGACCGGGCGACCTCTACCGCTTGGAGTACTGCCGGCGGTACGGGTTCTGGGTCACCCACGGCCACGGCATCAGTGGGGGTTGACTTCTACGGCCGGGTCAACGTGAACGTGAAGGCCCTGGTGCAGAACTGCGTGGACTCGGTCCATCAGTCGTTCACCGACAAGTCCGACTTCATCCTCACCCTTTCGGCTGGCACGGGCATAGTCTCGGTCGCATCGAGAGAACAGGATAACCCGGCGATCCATCCGAAGTTGACGGTGACCTACGAAGATCTGACGTTCCTGACGGAGGTCGTGATCGGAGAGGATGGCACCACGGATCCGTTGCCGGGACCGGGAAAGCAGCCGGGTCTCAAGAGCCCTGAGCGGGGCATTGCTCCTGGCAGCTTCACAAGCCTGGACGAGGGACGGCCTGGTAACGCCCAGGTGATCCTGGTTCCTGATGATCCGTACACCGAGGAACTGGAGTTCCCGAACGCGGTCAGCGGTCTCTGCCCCTCCGACACTTTCCCAACTCCGCCTGCGGCTACGGTTCCCGGAGCCCCCTTCACCATTCCGCCCCCAACTGCGGGGGCTTGCGATCCGGGGACTACGGGGTTCCTTGTCCAGCTGCTGACCCCTGCCAATCGGCAGACCGGAGTCTCTGTCACTCCGAAGCTGGACTGGACAGCCTACTACACCGACGGAGAGCAGGTCTCTGCGAATGTGGAGTATGCCGTATTCCTCGTGGAGGACGGGGAAGGCTCACTCGAAGACCATGCGGTTGCGACTGGTTTGACGGACACGTCGTACGAGCCGGCGAGCCTGTGGCCGTCGGGGGAGATGCCCTACGGCAAGAAGTTCCTGTGGAAGGTCGAAGCGTATCGGGTGGACTGCGATGACTTCGACGTGTTCAGCACGACGGGGTCGTTCACGACCGAGAGCAAGTACCTGGCCCGCAAGTTCGAGCCCGGCGACTACAGCTTCGGTTACGTGCTTGTGGACTCGAAGACGGGTCGGCGCAGTGCTTACAGCGAGATCGCCCAGGTCCGCAGCGAAGACTTCGTGGTCGCCCGAAACCAGGGCGGTCAGACGATCAGCACCAAGAAGGACCAGTACATGGGCATCGAGCTCGTGTACGACTCCAGCAAGTACGACCTGGCGTACGTGTATCGGAGCGTCAAGATCCAGGACGCCGGCGGCACCATGATGGCGGGACTTCCGTTCCTCGACGCGGTCGTGGATCTGGAGGACTACCACACCTGCCTCAACGGGACGAGCCGCACCTTCGACCCGGCGTCCACGGATACTCGGCATGCGATGTACTTCTACGAGCTGGAGGACAAGCAGCTCGTGTACCAGCAGCCGTACTCCGACCGGAACGTGTTCGATGAGAAGATGCCGTACGGAGGTGCGGCCCACTTCTACCAAAACACGATGCTGGTTTCTCGGATCGAAACGCCCCCCAAGAGCACGGAAGACGAGGATCGCCCCGCCGACGTCGACCGTGGCCTCGGGGAGATGCGGTGGTCCAGCCTGATGGAGTTGAGCCCCGAGCTCTTCCCACCCTTCAACCGCTACAACCCGACGGTCTCCAGCAACGAGGTGATCGCCTTCTCGCCCATCGGTGGCAACGCTCTCGGCCTCAGCCGGGACAAGGCGTACCACATCCGGAAGAGCGGGCCCTTCATCAAGGTGACGGAGATGCACGAGGGCTACGGCATCGTGAACTCGAAGGCCCTGTCCTCCGTGGGCAGCGCCACCTACTACGTTTCGAGCCACGGCCTGAAGGCAATCGACGTGCAGGGTCAGCTGGACGAGATCCGGAACCTGAACTCGGTGATGGTCCGTGAATGGCGCACCGATCTGGACTCGATCCAGATGGCGTACGACCCATTCATGAACTGCCTCTTCCTTCTGAACCCGCTGCAGGAGGAGAGCTACGTCCTTTGGTTCTCGACGGGCCGCACTACCAAGATTGCGGACGCCAACTTCGATCACGTCTCGACGGGTGCATGGCCAGGCAACTGGCAGGACGCCACCGACGAAACCAACCCCCTGACCCGCCGGGCCTTCTTCCTTCTCAACAACCAGGAGACCCGGGGCTCCGGCACCGGCTACACCTCGTTCCCCGGCCCGGCCGTCTACATCACCGACGCCTACATGGACCGCACGATCAGTGGGGGTACCGTCGCCTGGAACGGATCGCGCCGGATCACCACTCTCGACTTCGACGGCGACTCCCGCTTTGTAGCCAGTGGGGGTTGGGACGTGTTTTTGAAGTTCATCCCGATCTCGGCCGGCACTGGCACGGTGGTGGCCTCGGGTGCCTGGCAGTTCTGCTGGATCTACCTGGTCCATTCGCAGCACAACACCAGCCTTGTCGGAAGCAAGGCCAAGGTGATGTGGAACACGACGGCCGGCGTCTTCATCGACGAGACGGAGTACCCCTGGGTCACTTCGATTAAGGCAAACGATGTCTTCGTGGTGAGCCCGGTCGTGTTTGAGTGGGCCGGCCACCCGCTGGGTCTTCAGACGGAGCAGGGCATGGTGTTCTCGAACGCCGACTTCTTCCGGATGAAGGTGGTCAGCAGCGTGGGCGCGGCCTTCGCGGATGTGGCGGGACCCCCACTGAAAGATACGGTGACGGCCACGAAGCCGTTGAACAGCTTCTGGGGGCTGGTCTACAAGGGGACGGCTGAACCCGAGTACATCAAGGCCCGGACCTACAGCAGCGATGGGGACGTGTATGCGTCCGTGCAGGACGGTGAAGGGCTGGTGTACGCGGCCTTTGGAGCCGATGGTTCTGATGGGCGATATGGGGCCAAGGGCACGTCGTTGAACCCTGGCATCCGGATCCTGTGCCCGGATCTCGATTTCCGCTTGCTTGGCTGCATCGTCCGTGGGACTATCACGACGGTCGAGCGCACCACGAATCACAGAGGTAGCTGATGAGCCAGTTCCAGGCCAACTTTGGGTTTCCGACGCCGGGTGGCGATCCCCTGAACACCTTCGCCCAGTTCGGTGGCCCGTTCTCCCAGATGGGGGGATTCGGTCAGCCCGCCCGCCGAGCCGGCACCCAGACCCCGGAGCCCAGTGGGGGTGGATACACACCGTACAGGGGTGGTTCCCCCATGTGGCGGGAGACGGGGACTGGGTTCAATCGGACGGGGAGTCAGTGGGGGACCCGAGTCCCAGAGCAGACCCTGAGGTGGGATCAGGCGTTGGCGGGGGCAATGGGCGCGGACATGGCGAACCAGCAGTCTGGCATGAACCAGCTGTACGGGAACCTGGCTGGCCAGATCGGACAGTACGAACAGGATATGTTGGGTGGTCTGCAGGCGTTCCAGCAGCAGACGGGCCAGCAGGTTGATGTGATGCGGGAGCAGGCCGGGCTCATGCAGGAGCAGGGCCAGGAGATGCTAGCTCGGTTCCAGGAGCAGTCAGGCCAGTTGATGGGTGACATCACGGGCCGGGTTGATCGGGCCGACCAGGAGGCTGCGTCGGCTATCGCAACGATGCAGCAGGCCCGGGATCAGTACAAGGACGCGAGCGCTCAGAACGCGGCCAACATGGCTTTCGGGATGCGGCGCAACGTCGAGAGCACCCTGAAGAGCATCGAGACGAACCCGGACATGACGCCGGCGGAGAAGCAGGCTGCCCGGTTCCAGCTCTACCAGGAGTCGGAAGGTCAGATCACCCAGGGGGTGAGCCAGATCTTCGAGCAGCAGAACCAGGTGATGGCGAACTTCGGTTCCCAGATCAGCCAGCTTCAGTTGGCGAAGGCGCAGACCACGCAGGCCGGCGCTCAGCTGCTGGGCGGACTTGGTCAGGGCCTGGCGGCCCAGGGTCTTCAGGCTGAGCAGATGAACCTTCAGATGCAGGAGCTTGGAGCGAACCTGAATGTGGCTGCCGAGCAGGCTGCGGCCAGCGCTCAGATGCAGGCCACGATGGCGCTCTTGCAGGGGCGCAAGGATCTCTACGAGATGATCCAGGGCAACCCCCGTCAGTTCGTGAGCCAGTTTGCCGGGCTCACCGGGTACCTTGCGGGTGCTTCGACTCCGGGGCTCCAGTACATCAGCATCCCTAACTTCGGAAACTTCGCATGAGCCGGATCCCGAGCAACACCGAGCAGTTCCTGAGTGGCATTGCCGCAGGAACCCAGAACATCGGCCAGGCCACGCAGAACTTTGCGGCGAGCGAGCAGGCTGCCCAGGGTCGCATGGGTCTCCAGCTTGAGCAGGAGAAGATGCGTCAGCAGGGCCAGCAGTTCCAGCAGGGTCTGCAGGCTGAGGCTGAGAACTACCGGAAGCTCAACGAGAGCCGGGAGCGCATGCAGGCCGCCGAGATGGCCCAGCAGGGCGCTCAGTTCCAGCAGCGCATGCAGTTCGATGCGGAGCAGGCCCGAGTTGAACGGATGCTTGCGGTCAAGCTGAAGCAGCATGAGATGAACATGATGGCTCTGGACCGAGAGATCGCGGCTACCGCCAGCAATGATCCTCGCATCCTTGAACTGCGGGCCAAGCGCCGGGAAGCTCAGGCCAAGACGCGAGACCTGGAGCAAATGATTTCGGCTGCCGGTCATGCACAGCAGCTTGCCCAGGGTGTTCGTAATGATCGAATTGCCGAAGTTGAGAGCCGGTTGACCGCGATGCAGCAAGCCCTGCAGACTCGAGCCTCTGCTGCTGCTGAAGCGGTGTTGAACGGCTTCAACCAGGCCAAGCTGGTGGATTCCGCCAGCAACAACTTCTTCGTCCAGATGAATCGCGCTGCTGATATTACAAATTTCGATAATTATCAAGACCCTCTGCTCCGCTTCAAGTCGCCCACCCCTGCCCTGAGCATGGCGTGGTACCAGCTCTACGACGAGGTCAAGCAGTTCTTCCTTGGAGAAGCTGCTGCGGATGCCGAGTTCGCGGAACAGCGGGCAACGGACTTCATGAAGAACGGCGGCGCAATGGCCGTGGAAACGCTGACCCAGGCGATGTCGCTGAACCGGGAAGCGTTTGGGCTGAAGCCTGGCGAGATGGAGAAGGCCCAGGCCCTCGTGCAGAAGATGCTCACGGATGCCACGATCCTTGCGAACCTGGACCCTCAGGTTCATCGGGGAGGCAACGAGGCTGTCAAGATGCGCCGTCAGCGGATCGCCCAGAACCTTGGGGAACTGCGGAACACCGGCATGGGTGACGAGCAGATCTCGGCGCTCTTCGAGGGTCTCGAAAGTCTGTCCAGCAACCGGCCCAACATCTTGGCGACCTACGTCGGGGAAGGTGAGGCTGGCAGCCCCGAAGCCCTGATGATGGACCGGACCCTTCAGGGCGTCGGCAAGATCGCTGACATGGTCCAGGGCGTGGGCGACGATCAGGAGCTCATGGGATCAGTGGGGGGCACACTGAAGGACCTGTCGAAGTACGACTGGGCCGGCACTTTTAGGAAAGGTACAACCGCTTACGGCGCGGGTGAGAAGTCGGAGCAAATCCAGGACTTGGTGAGCACACTCCAGGGGTACGGGGCTTCGGACGCCGAGATTGCCGGCATGGTCGAAGCGCTCACGATGTCTCACCCGGGCCTGCAGTATCTGCGTCCTGAAGACATTACGACGATGATGCAGGGCATGCAGCAGCAGGGCTACAACCTGCAGGACCTGGCCGAAGCGATTGATGAGCAGCTTCGTCAGACCGAGGGCGAAGTGATGGCGGGTCGGCAGGCCGAGATGTTCCGGCAGGGTTCGGCAAATCTTGAACAGCAGGTTGGCGGCTTTCTCGGCCGATGAGGTGACCCATGGCGAAGAAGCAAGTTGATATGGACAAGATTCAGGAGAAGATGCTGCGTCTGCTTAGCGCTGAGCGAGTTACAGATGCGGATCTTCGAGAACTGGAGGCGGCCCTACGCAGCTCTTCTAAGAAGGTCGTAGCCAGCGCTAAGGCAGTTCGAGATCGTCTTATTGGAGAGAAGAAGATCCACGTCAATGAAGCGGGAACCGGCTTCAACGCGGGGCCAAAGCCTGCTGCAGCTCCTGCTGCAAAGGCTACTGCTCCCGCAGGTCCAGCGGCAAAGAAGGCAGTAGATCCAGCAGAACTTGCGGCGGCTGACAAGGCAGCCCAGGAACGAGCTGCAAGGGAAGCTGCGGCCAAAGCAGAAGAAGCTCGCAAGGCTGCAGAAGCTGCCGAAAAAGCCAAGAAGGCTGCGGCAAAGACTGATGCAAAAGCAAAGGCGAAGGCGGACTTTGAAGCAGCGAAACGAGAGGCTGACCGTAAGGCTAACGAAGCTCGGCTAGCTAAGCAGCGGGAAGAAGCAGAAGCGGCTGCCAAGAAACTGGAAGCCCAGAAGAAAGCCGCAAAGAAGCCAGCGGCTCCTGCAAAATCGAATGTGCCGAAGCCGGAGGGTCCGCCGAAGCGCCGGGCTACCCGACAGACCAGGATCACCCAGGGCACGGAACTTGGGGCCGCTGCAGAAGGTTTGCCGGAACTGCGGGCAAAGACTGCCGGAGAGCTTGCGGCCGAGGTGACTACGCCGGCTCGTGGTGGCTCTGTGGGCTCTGTTTCGGTGGAGGCCAACCAGGCTCTGACCGGCCTCAAGGCCCGCAACTTCAAGAAGGAATTCGCGGCCCTGGGTGCAAAGCAGAAGACTGATCTGTTGAAGCGCGCCTTCGGCAGTTCAGCGTTCCCTGATCCTGTGCTCCGCAACAAGGCTGGTGAGCTTGCCATGGCTATGGAAGCCATGGAGAAGGCTGGGTTCGGCGGGGACAAGAACCTGCTGGGCTTTGATCTGAAAAAGCGCCTGCGCGAGGCGGTGGGACCGACTACAAAATCCGTGGAGGCCATCGAGAATCTTCACGGCCGTATCCTTACTGCGTCCACCGGCAAGATCCGGGGCAACGTGTTTGCTCCCGGTCGAGTGCCTGCGGGCGCAGTGGCTGGTGCTAAACCTCGGACTCCGCCACTTGAGCCTCGCCCGGCGAGCCCTGGATTCGAGACTGCCCGCGAAGCCAAGGTCCCTGCCTCTGCTCGTACGACCATTAAGACGGGGACGATTGGCCCCGACGGAGAACTCCCTGAGCTCGCACCCCGGGGTGCTGCCCCCGCCCCTGCGGCTCCAGCCGCCCCTGCTACCCCTGCGGCGCCGGCGGCTAAGGCGGCTGCCCCTGCAGCGGCTGCTGCAACGAAGGGGCGTTCTGCGTTC
>Ga0099848_1001504_pt1 | contig 10918 bp, 9 predicted proteins | sample CB_VirMetaG_3_FD_78179 | JGI IMG/M metagenome (GOLD analysis project Ga0099848, IMG submission 78179) | Freshwater to marine saline gradient viral communities from Chesapeake Bay - CB_1508_1S Viral MetaG | ecosystem: Environmental > Aquatic > Marine > Coastal | place: USA: Chesapeake Bay... | reverse complement strand
CAAAAACTTTATCGACTTCGCTAAATCTAAAGGTGTAAATGCGAAGGCAATATCTATGCAGAATCAAAGTGGTGGGCCAGACCATATTGCTGCTAGAGTTGGTGATACTATTGTTGATCCTACTCATTATCAGTTCAGCAAAAAAAGACCTAATAGTGTGGGCGCGCATGTAACAAGAATGCAAGACTTTGATAAGCACTATGGTAAACATGGTTATAAGAGAGAAAATACTATGACAGCATCAATTGAAAAGATTGAAAATACTCCATATGAAAAAGGTGGTGCTGGTCAAACTCTTACATATCAAGCACCAAGAAAGAAGTGATATGAAGTCATTCAAACAATTTCTTCGTGAGAAAAAAGAAAGTGAAGCGCCGTATGGTGTTATAGTTGACAATAATAGAATATTTGTTGGTAAAGGCCATCAAAAACCACTTATATTGAGTGATGATTTGATTCAACAAATAAAAAAAGTTGGTGATAAGTATGGTTATTGGTATGAAGGTAATGGTGGTGATGTTACGACTTCTGCTCCACTTCCAACAAATAAAAATGATTATGAAGGATCATTTGACCGCAAGTTTGAAAAAAGTGTAAGTGGTGAACCACCAGAATTTTACTATGTCTTGTTTTCAAATATCAAAGTAAATCATGCTATTCGCAGAGTAACTAATCCTAAAATGTCTATATTTGATTCTATTCTAGATGGATATAATGAAGATGGAAAACACTCATATATGTACTATATTAGAGAAGTTTCACCAAAAGCTGAAACTCTAAAAAGGTTTCTCAAAATGGTTAGTGATGATGAGTATGACTTTTTAGCAATGAGCAAGATGACTGCAACAAAAGAAAATTCTAAAAAATTCTTAGAAACTGGTGAAAAACGCATGTGGCCTGCAAAAAACTGGGATGATTATCCTTACAATGCTGGTAAAGTTGCTCAAAAAGCTAATAGTCAGAGAGATAAATTTCTTGCTAGTCAAAAAGCTGGCGTTTTCGTTGTTGGTGCAGGTCATCTAATTGACATTGTGAAACTCAATAAATCATTCAAAATAATCGGCGGCGAGAAAGCATACTGATAAAAATGAATGATTTTTATTTAAATAATCCAAATCTTCCCAGAGCAAACTATCAACATGCTTTTACTCAGAATGAAATAGATGAGTTCAAGAAGTGTGCAAATGTTCCTGTATACTTTGCTAAAACTTATATGAAAATCATCAATGTTGATGAAGGTCTTGTCCCATTTGACATGTGGGACTTTCAAGAAGAGATGGTTCAGACATTTCATGAGAATAGATTCGCTATCTGCAAACTTCCCCGTCAGGTAGGTAAGACAACAACATCAATAGCATATCTGCTTCATTATGTACTGTTCAATGAAAATGTCAATGTGGCCATTCTAGCTAACAAAGCAGCAACAGCCCGTGAAATCTTGGGTAGGCTTCAACTCTCATTTGAATATCTACCACGCTTTCTTCAGCAAGGTGTTGTAGAATGGAACAAGGGTTCTATAGAACTTGCAAATGGTAGTAGAATACTAGCTGAATCAACTTCAGGTTCATCAGTTCGTGGTCGCTCATTCAACATCATCTTTCTTGATGAGTTTGCATTCGTACCAAACAATATCGCAGAAGCATTCTTCACATCAACATATCCGACAATTTCATCTGGTAGAACGACTAAGGTTATCATGGTTTCTACACCAAACGGTATGAATCACTTCTATCGTTTCTGGCAAGATGCTGTTGAAGAAAGGTCTCTCTATAAACCTATTGAGATTCACTGGTCAATGGTTCCTGGTCGTGATGATGCATGGCGAGAAGAGACTATCAGAAACACATCTGAAGACCAGTTTCGTCAAGAGTTTGAGTGTGAGTTCATCGGTTCAACAAACACTCTTATCAATCCAGCTAAACTCAGGGCATTGGCATTCAAGACTCCTATCTATCAAGAACCACACTATCATGAATATGTAGCACCAGAAAAGGGTAAAACATATTGCCTCTCGGTTGATGTTGCTAGAGGGCAAGGTCTAGACTACTCAGCATTCTCAGTGATAGATGTTTCTCAGATACCTTACGTTCAGGTAGCAAAGTACAAGTGTAACACCATTACACCTCTTCTGTATCCGACAATTATATTCAACATAGCAAAAAAATATAATGAAGCGTTCATTCTTGTTGAAGTGAATGATATCGGTCAGCAAGTAGCAGACATTCTACACCACGAATTGGCATATGAAAACCTGCTAAAGATTGCTACAAAAGGTCGTGCTGGCCAGCAAGTTACTCCAGGCTTCAAGCCAAAGATGCAGCTAGGTATCAAGACTTCAGTTCAAGTCAAGCGTATTGGTTGTGCTAATCTAAAGACACTTGTAGAGAACGATAAACTTCTTCTTCATGATGCTGATACTATCATGGAGTTGACTACATTTTCAGCAGATAGACAATCATTTGCTGCTGAAGAGGGTAATAATGACGATTTGGCTATGACACTAGTATTATTTGGCTGGCTTGCAAGTCAAAGATACTTCAAAGAAAGTGTAATGAATGATATTAGAACTACACTACAACAAGAACAACTAAATATCATGGATCAAGACTTGGTTCCATTTGGTATTATTGATGATGGTCTAAAAGATAATTATGAAATAGATAAACAGGGTGATATATGGGTTGAAGCTAAGAAGATGTATCCTTTTGATGACTGGAACTGGGAACCTAAACTATAAATACTCATTTTTATAAATAATATGAGAAAAAAGATTACTGAATCTTTTACTTAAAGGAGAAAAAATCATGGCTTTTCAACTTAGCCCAGGTGTAAATGTTTCAGAAATCGACCTCACAACTATTGTCCCAGCCGTAGGTACCACAGAAGGTGCTTATGCTGGGCGATTCTCTTGGGGACCGATTAATGAAGTCGTTTCTATTTCTAGCGAGAGAGACCTGGCTCGCATCTATGGTAAACCTGATGCAAACACATTCGTAGACTTCTTTACATGTGCTAACTTCCTAGCATATGCCAGAAATCTTCGCGTTGTACGTTCAGCTAACACAGCACAATGGAAAAACGCAACATCAGGTACAGTAGCAATTAATATCGCAAATCGTGACGATTATGAACTAAACTATCTAGACCTTTCAGCAGATGCTAATGTTGGTATGTTTGCAGCCAAGTATGCAGGTGAACTAGGTAACTCAATCAAGGTATCTTACTGGTCATCTGCAAACTCAACATCATTTAGTGCTTGGACCTATGCTGATGAGTTCAATTCAGTAACAGGCACTTCTGATTATACCTCTTCTAGAGGTGGAGCAAATGATGAAATTCACATCATTGTAGTTGATGAAAGGGCCAAGTTCTCATCAGTTGCTAATACTATTCTAGAGAAGTTCTCATTCCTCTCAGTTGCTTCAGACGCAACTAATGACGATGGTTCTTCAAAGTACTATGTTGATGTTATCAATGACCAGTCTGAATATATCTATGTAACAAACCCTGCCACAAATGCTGTAAGTTGGGGTACAACTGCCGCTAATACAGACTTTGGTACAGTTGTCGGTGATGAAAACGGAACTGTTCAGCCACTAACTGGTGGTGTAGATGCACCTGTTACTGATGCAGACCGCATCGCAGGCTATGACTACTTCGCAAATCCAGAAGAGATTGATGTATCTCTAATAGTCACTGGTAACGCATCAACCACACTTATTTCATCAATAAAGACACTGGTTGAGACTCGCAAGGATTGTGTTGGTTTCGTATCACCAGACTTTGATGATGCAATCAACAATGCAGACTCAGAAGTTACAGACATTACTGCTAAAAGAAACTCAATTGGTTCATCTTCATATCTAGTAATGGACTCTGGTTGGGGTTATCAGTTCGACAAGTACAACAATGTCTATCGCTGGGTACCTCTCAATGGTCATATTGCTGGTCTTTGTGTACGCACAGACTTTGAGCGTGACCCTTGGTTCTCACCAGCTGGCTTCAATCGTGGGCAACTACGCAATGTCATCAAGCTAGCCTGGTATCCAACTAAGGCTGAACGTGATGACCTATACAAGAACGGCATCAACCCAGTAAACTCATTCCCTGGCGAAGGTATCGTACTGTTTGGTGACAAGACACTATTGGCCAAGCCATCAGCATTTGACCGTATCAATGTACGCCGTCTATTCATCGTACTAGAGAAGGCCATTGCTAGAGCAGCTAAGTACTCACTCTTTGAGTTCAACGATTCATTTACAAGAGCGCAGTTCGTAGCACTTGTAGAACCATATCTAAGAGGTGTGCAGGGAAGAAGAGGCATCTTTGACTTCCGTGTTGTCTGTGACGAGACAAACAATACTCCAGAAGTTATTGACAGAAACGAGTTTGTTGGTGATATTTACATCAAGCCTGCTCGTTCTATCAACTTCATTCAGCTAAACTTCGTAGCTGTAAGAACTGGTGTTGCGTTTGAAGAAATCGTCGGTAGATTCTAATAGAACAGTAACAGGAGTAAAACAAAATGGCTTTTTCAGTACAAGAATTTAGATCAGCGATGCAATTTGATGGGGCTCGTCCCAATCTATTTCATTGTGAAGTAAATTTTCCACTACCTATAACGCAAGGTGATAGTCTAAATGTTTCGGAAAAATTTAGGTTCATGTGTCGTGCAGCACAGCTACCTGGTTCAACTGTTAACCAGATTCCTGTCAACTACTTTGGGCGTGAACTTAAATTTGCTGGTAACAGAATTTTCCCTGAGTGGACTGTTACTATCATCAATGATGAAGACTTCAAAGTTCACCAAGCATTCGAACTATGGATGAATGGCTTGAATAGTCACGGTACAAACATTAGAAATCCACAACTTGTAAATCCAGAAGGTGGTCCTGAATCATATCAGACCGATGGTTATGTTGTACAGTTTGGTAAATCAGGAAATAAACTAAAGCGTTATAAGCTAGTTGGTATGTTTCCAATTGACATTAGCCCAATCGACCTTGACTGGGCTGCTAATGATACCATTGAAGAGTATGCTGTAACCTTCGCCTATCAGTGGTGGCAACAGACTCCACAAGATGATGGCGCTGAAGAAAACGTCGATATTTTCTAAGCATATATAATAAAAAGAGTGGGGAGACTTCGGTCTCCCCATCATCAACATAGCGCATCGGAGCATTAGTGAATGGCCATCCAATTATTTGGTTTTGAGATAACCCGCAGAAAAACTAAAGATGAAGACGACCGCCAGCAGACGTTTGCGATTCCGCAGAACGATGATGGTGCTGTAACTGTTCAATCTGGGTCTTACTATGGTACATATGTGGACCTTGATGGGACAGTGCGTAATGAGATTGAACTTATTACTCGCTATCGTGAAATGTCCATTCAGCCAGAACTTGAAACAGCTATTGATGAGATTGTCAATGAAGCTATTGTTCAAGATGAATCTGGTAACTCAGTAGAAATCAATACCGATGAACTAAAGCAACCAGCTTCTATCAAGAGAAAAATCAAAGAAGAGTTTGAGTACATTCTTCGCACACTAGACTTTGGTAATATGGGTCATGAAATATTCAGACGCTGGTACATTGATGGTAGACTATTCTATCACATTGTTATTGATAATGAAGCGCCTATTCAAGGTATCAAAGAAGTTCGTTACATTGACCCAAGAAGAATCCGCAAGATTCGTGAAGTAAAGAAGAAGAAAGATTCAAAGACTGGAATGGAAACAGTCGCACAGGTCAATGAATACTATCTCTACAATGAACGTGGTGTTGTAGGTACTCACTCAAATCTTGGCGCAAAGATTGCTAAAGATGCTGTAGTAAACTGCAATTCAGGTATCATGGATGCCAAGAGAGCAATGGTTCTCTCTTATCTCCATAAGGCCATCAAACCACTGAATCAGTTGCGTATGGTTGAAGATGCTATTGTTATCTATAGACTATCTCGCGCACCTGAGCGCCGTATCTTCTACATTGATGTTGGTAACATGCCAACTATCAAAGCTGAACAGTATCTCCGCGATACAATGGTCAAGTATCGCAACAAGCTAGTTTATGATGCTTCTACAGGTGAAGTCAAGGATGATAGAAAGCATCTATCAATGCTTGAAGACTTCTGGCTACCTCGCAGAGAAGGTGGTCGTGGTACTCAGATTGATACACTACCTGGTGGTCAGAACCTTGGTGAACTTGAAGATGTAAAGTATTTTGAAAAGAAACTATACAAGGCACTTGGTGTTCCTCTATCAAGACTTGAACCACAGCAAGGTTTTTCTCTTGGTCGCTCAACAGAGATTACTAGAGATGAACTAAAGTTCAACAAGTTTATTGAAAGGCTCAGAGCAAAGTTCTCAACACTATTTGATGACTTGCTCCGTGTACAGTTAGTACTTAAAAGAGTATGTACAGAAGAAGAATGGAAAGAGTTCAAAGAGTATATCTGGTACGACTTTCTCAAAGATAATAACTTCACTGAACTAAAAGATGCTGAACTACTTCAGAACAGATTGGCCAATCTTCAAGTTGTTGATGCTTATGTTGGTCGCTACTATTCCATGAACTGGATCAAGAAAAATGTTCTCATGCTTTCTGATGATGAAATTGAAGAAATGCAAAAAGAGATGGATGAAGAGCAAGATGCATTAGCACAGCAGCAAGAAGCTATGGGCATGGACCAGCAAGGTCAAATGCAGCCTGGAATGGACCAGCAGCAAATGATGCCACAGCAACAGCCAGGCATGGACCAGCAAATGGCTCCTGAAGACCAGCAACAGATGGAGCAGATGCAGAGTTCAATAGATAAGTTTACCGTTCAACCTAATGAGATAGAGTTTTTATGATGAGAAAAAGATACAGACTCAGAGAAGACTTGAATGTAGCAGGTACAGAACCAGCTAGTTCACCCGCAGCACAAGAAGCTGCTAAACTTGGGCTTCAGTATGTCGGCTTCGGTAGATATGAAGACCCTCGCACAGGCCAAGTTACACACATTGTTCAGAATGACCAGCTAGTGCCTTATAAGAAAGCTGTTGACACAAACACATATCAACAGCAAAGTTCTGATGACATTGGAAATTACACTCAAGAAATGTCGGGTTCAGAACAAGAACTACACCAAGCACTTCTTCAGGAATATGGTGCAGCAGGATTCAAAGATGATGAACTTGATGCTATTCGTGAGTTCACATCTGGTGCATACAGAGATATCAATGAAAAATTATCTGGTCTTCCTACAGGAATTCCAGCAGAAGAGATTCAGCCCGAAAGTGCTGGCGATCCTTTACCATCAATGATTCAATCTCTTGACAACGCACTAGCCAAGAATCAAACACAAGCGAGTTTTGTTGTATACTCTTCTCTCGGTATGGGTAGAAGTGATATCACACAGTTCAAGCCAAACTCAACATTCGCTTTCAAAGGATATAGGCCAACAACCATATCTCTAGCAAATGCATTACAGTATAGTCAAGACGAAAAAAATTCTGTAGTTCTACAAATCAAAGTTCCCGCAGGTTCTAATGGCGCTTATGTTGATGACTACTCAGCAAGCCCTGGTGAAAATGAATTTGTTCTACCAAGAGGTAGTAAAGTAAGAGTTGTTTCAGGTCCCAACAAACTAGTTGGTGGTAATCAAGGGCAAAGAAAGAATGTCTTTTACTTCAACTGTGAATTGGTAAACGAATAAATACTTATTATAAATAAAAGAGGTTCAAAATGTCAATCAAAAATGCTCTAGACCATATTATCAACGGCAATCTTGACGCAATGCGTAGCGAATTATCTACTTCATTAACTGCGAAGGCCATCGACAGACTTGAAGAAAAGAAGCTAGATATTGCAAACTCATATTTTGGAAAGAAGTAAGATGAGAACTATCAGGCAAATCAGAGAAGATTACAACCAGAACAGAAGTGCTAGTGATAAGCTAGAACAACTAGTCATGGATGGTTTGCTTGATGAAGGCAAACTAACACTGGTTCGCCGTGCATTGAGAGAGAATCATAAGACACTCACCAATGCTGAGAAGAACGCTCTTCTTGAAACAATCAATGTTGTTCTTTCTGATATTGATATTTCTGAGTTTGATGATGTTGAACTTCTAGATGAAGCTGCTAAGAAAGATTATCTGTCAAAATTTGACCCAAGATTCAGTACAAAATTTCCATCTGATAATGAAGCACCACAAATTCTTATTCTAAAGAGAAAAGCTATTCGTGTTTTTCCAGACAATGCTAAGGTTGCTTTGTACTATGCACAGGGTATTGACAAGTATATTTCAATCCCATTTGGAGAAATTGGTGTTGGTTCAGTAAATGAAGCATTGAAGACTGGCTATACTGTCAAGCACGATGATGGTGAAGAATATGAATGGATGGGTGGTAACTGGATCAATACAAAAAATCAAAGAATAGCAAAAAAAAATGTTGGCAAAGCACTAACGTATAAACATGGTAGAACAGGCTTTGAAAAGGCAAGAGATTTTGTTAGAGGTCAGAAAGCACTAACAACTAGAGATTATAGAAATACTAAAAGAAAATTAGAAAAAACCAACTTTGGTAAAAAATATGCCGGCGCAGCCGCTGCTGGATATGCTACTAGAAAGGCTCTAGTCAATAGACCTGTAGTCGCTGCCTATAGAGCAATAAAAGCTAGAATGACAAAAGAAGAATATGAAAATATGAGAAACACTAATAACACTTTTCATAGAAATTTACATCAGCTAAGAGAAGAATATTCACAAATTAACGAAGTTGCTCCTCTTGCTGTGGCTGGTGCTATTGCTGCTAGAGCGGCAGCACCCGTATTGAAGCAACTGATAAAAAAATATGGTCCTAAAGTTGCAAAGCAGATGTGGAAAATGATGAAATCTGGTGGTAGAGGTGCTGGAAAACTTTTGAAAAGAGGTGCAGGTGGTGCAGCAGCATATCTAGCTTCAAAAAAGGGCGACAGTGATGACAAAAATAAAGATGATGATAGTGGGTCATCAAAACAGTCTCTAAGCCCATCCAAGTTCACAAACATCAGTGGACCAACTGGTGAAGATCCATATGCAAGACAAAACAGAGTTATGGATATCAAAGCGACAAAGGCCATGTCTGAACAGGTTGCTGGCAGCGGCGCAGATGCGATGAGAAGAAGAAGACAGCGTGGTAATATTGGTCCTGCTGAAGTTGCAGTGAGCCCAATGATAAAAGTTGATGATGAACCGAACATAGGTAGTTCTGGTAGCAAACCATCTGGAACAAGCCCTAGTCATAGAGAACGTGGACCTCAACCGAAAAAACCAGGTCTAGCAACTGGTGCTGAAATTGTTTCTAATGCTGATGCTAGAAGAAAAGCTGCTTCAGACAAAGCTGCGAATGTAGAGGCTGAAAGAGAAAGAAGAAGACAGAAAACAGCCAAAGAGATTAAAAAGAAAGAATCTGATATGGTGCAACAGGCTCGTGAGCAAGGTGCTCGTACTACTAGAAGAGCCCAGGATATGGCTAATGATAAAGATGCTTTAGATAAAAGAGAACAGGGCACTTATGGTAAAAAATATGATAATGGTGATGGTGATGATGGTGATAGTAAAGCACTAGCAGCACTTGCAGGATTAGCTGCAACCAGCAGAATCAGACAAAGTGACCAACAACCAACTAAGTTTGATAATATCAGCGGTCCAGATCAAAAAGACCCACTTGAAAGATATAGAAGATTCTTGGATAGAAAGCAGCAGCAGGCTCTAGCTAGTGGAAATTCATCCTACATGAATGAACACATAAATAACATTGAATATACATTTGAAGATGGTAGTGTTACAGTAACACCTTCTATGGCTAAGAACATGCTAAATGTATATAATAAAGTAAATGAAGAAAATAAAAAGAAGATTGAACACATGATGAATGAAAGTGCATATTCACTAAAGAAGTTCATCAACTTCGCATCAAGGTACTAACAAATGGCTAATATTTTTACAGAACAGAGACTTGTAGATACTCAAGATAAAGCTGTTATCAAACTAACAGGTAGATTTGATGGTTCTACACAAGACCAAAACGTCAGAGTTGATGTTTCTACTCTTGCTTATGCGCTAAATGCTAACAGCTATATTATGACTTCTAATACTCATCCAAAGTCTCTTTATAGAACTTTCGTGACTGCTATCATGTATGATGTTAATATTGCCAATGGTTATCTCGCTATTCAGTGGCAGGGTGCAGAAGGTGACCCAACTGGCAATACTGACATGTATGTTCTACACTCTGGGCAGCATTCACTTCTAGTTGATGATACAAGATATACATCTACTATTCCAAATCCTACAGTTGCAACAGATTCTGCAAATACAAATGGTGACATTATCTTTAGAACTGTTGGTGCAGATGCAAACGATTCATATTCAGTCATTCTAGTTCTGAAGAAAGATGCTAGAGATTATGATAAGGGTCAGACAGCCGACCCAACAGCATTCAACAGAGGACCAGCAGCACCATGAGCGACCTAGTTTCTTATATCGTAAACAAACAATATAATGAAGCAGCCGCTTGTCTGATGCCTATGATGGCCAGCATTCGTGACCGTAAGCTAAATGAAATGAAGAAGATTATTCAGGCTAAAACAATCTATGAGGGTGAAGTAGTAGACCTTGGTAAAAAGAGAGAAGATAAAAACATTCAAGATTTTCATAAGAAATTTATGAATAATTTGAAATCTAAATCAACAGAGATGGCAAAAAGAATCCAATCTCATGTGGAGGCGGGAAAGTTTCCTCTTAAGGTAGGTACTAGATTTCACACAGACCATACTAGAGAAAATGGTCAGGGTCCATGGAGAGTTACTGGATATCATGTCGATCCAAAGAATCCAGAAGGCAGATACGGATATCATGTAGAGCGTGATGGTGAGCAATCAATGCATAT
>Ga0099848_1001502_pt1 | contig 10922 bp, 9 predicted proteins | sample CB_VirMetaG_3_FD_78179 | JGI IMG/M metagenome (GOLD analysis project Ga0099848, IMG submission 78179) | Freshwater to marine saline gradient viral communities from Chesapeake Bay - CB_1508_1S Viral MetaG | ecosystem: Environmental > Aquatic > Marine > Coastal | place: USA: Chesapeake Bay... | reverse complement strand
CGGCGCGATGTTGATGCGGTCCCCTGTGCGCCCGGTGATGTAGACCGGCGTGCCCTTGGGGATCGAGCTGGCCGTGGTGTTCTTGCAGGCTTTGTAGACCTGGCTGGCCTCGTTGCTGACTCCGACCCATTCGGCATTTGCCGCGTCGTAGTATTCGATCGAGGCGCGCGGGGTCGTGTCGGTGTCGGTGTTGATGCGGACCGAGCCACTGACCGGGCTCGCCGGCCGCTGCGCCGTCGTGCCGCTTGGGATCGTGATGCCCGTGGTGCCACCGCGGCCGAGCTCGACGAGGACCTCGGTGCCGCTCTGGTAGGCCCGCAGGACCTCGGCGTCGTTGTGGGTCACCCGCAGCGGGGTCGCCGCCGAGGTCATGTCCTGGGCGATCACCGCGGCGTTTGGCTGCAGCGTGCCCGTCGGGTTCGGTTTGCCCAGGGCGAACGAGACGCCAGGCGCCGCAAGGACGTAGCTCTGGGTCGCGCGCGCGCTCGTGACGTCGGCCACGTTCGCGCCGCTGTTGATCGCGAAATAGTCCTCCATCTCGAACCGGGGCGGCGAGAACAGGACGCCACCGTCGCCGGTGCCGCCTCGAGCTCGGGAGTCGGCGGGGCGCTCGACGTAGTCCCAGTCGCCGGTGGCGGTGCTCTGGGCGCCCCAGGCGCGCATGGTCAGCACCTGCGGCCGGAGCCGCTCGTCGCGCTGGATGAGCGCCTGCGGCACTTGCGGGTTGTGCTCGAAGTTCGGGTAGCCGTTCACCCACAGCTGCGGGCGGAAGCTGACTGCCGCGAACGACTCGTGGAACGGGTGGTGAATCGCATACAGGCCGACCGCGTCGCGGTCGCCGGTGCCCACGCGCTCGACGACGCCCGGGATCTGGACCTCCTCCCAGCTCCACGGGTCGCGCCCTGAGATGCGGCCCATCGGGATGCGCGGGTCGGTGACCTGAGTGCCACCGCCGGCCGGGCCGCCCACGAACAGGCCGACGCCGGCGGGGATGACCTCGCCCACGCCGGCGGCGGACTGGTGCGTTGGCGCCGTGGGCGTGTTCTGGGCGCTCGTGGTGTTGTTCGGGTCGCCGTAGTTGGCTGGCTCGGAGCAGATGCCCTGCGTCGAGGGCGGCTGGCTGCCGGGGCGCGTGGAACCGGTGCCCGGGTTCGGCGGGTCGTTGGGGTTCGCGGTCGGCGGCTGCTTCGGCTCCCGCTTGCTGGCGGGGTCGAAGAACAGCGTGATCGGGATCGGCGGAGGGGCGCTGCCGTCCCGGCCGGTACGTCCGCTGGGCTTCTTGCCGCCCGTAGTGGGGCCGCGCGTGCCGCCGCGCCGGGGTCCGCCCGTGGTCGGCCCTCGAGGGCCGCCCGTGGTCGGGCCTCGCCCGCCTCGAGGCTTGCCGGGCCCCGGTGTCGACGGGCCGCCGGGGCCGGGCGTCGTGGGGCCGCCGGGGCCGGGGCCCCCGGGGCGCGTAGGTCCTCGACCGCCGCCAGGGCGGCCCGGATCACCGGGGTCCTGCGTCGGGCTGTAGAACGGCACCTCGGTCCACCAGCGCCAGACGCCGGCGCGCACGCCGTTCGTGAACGGGTGCACGACCGCCGGGTCCCAGGTGAGGTGCGTCTTCGCCGTGAGCGGATAGCTCGGCGGGTAGGGGTACTGTCCCTCGAACAGCAGCGGACCGTCTTGGTCGGCGTTCCGGAAGAAGTAGGCGCCGGTCGATATGTGCGCCGAGTTGATCGGGTGCCCGTCCGCGTCGCGGCCGTGCTGGTGCTTATCGTTCTCGGCGCCGCAATGGATCGGGCCGTAGGTTACGGTCGCGGCCATCAGGCCGACGCCGTGGCTCGCGGTCCTCGACGGCACGAACTCGCCGAAGCCCTTCGGCGTCAGCTCCTCTGAGCCGGCACCGCTGTCTTCGGCCACACCGGCGCCGAACGCGCCGGACCCGATGTTCGTCTCGCCCCGCGCGGAGCGGTTGCCGAAGACGCCGTAGCCGGCCTCGGGGTCGCCGTTCGGCAGGAGGCGCGATTGCTGGCCGCCGCCTCCGGTGATCGGCCCACCACCGGTGCCACCGGGGCGCGTAGGCCCGCCACCGCCGATGACCGGGCCGAAGATCGCGCCGAAGCCGGGGATCCCGTCCGAGCCGGTCCGGCTGTAGTTGAGCGCGAGCACGTTGCCGGGGGCGCCGAGCGCCCCGAGGCTCTGGTTCGGGCGGACGGCAATGACGCGCGTGAGCGTCTGCAGGCGCGCGTGGCGGCCGCCGACGCCCGGGGTGTCGCTGTTGCCCATACAGAGCGTGTCGGCAGGCTGCAGGTCGACCACGAGCGTCCCGCAGGCCCCGGAGCCGCTCACGTTGGGCGCCACGAGGCGCGGGTCGGCCCAGAAGGCGAGCTCGTGTTGCTCGGCTTCCTCGGTGCCCGGCAGCGCGAGGAGCATGGTGCCGCGCGCGAGCTGGTTGAAGCCCACCGGCCAGGTGAGCGACTTCGGGCGGAACCGGGTGTCCGAGTGGAAGAAGTCGTCGCGCACCGGCGCGACTTCATAGTTGCCGTACCGAGCGTCGACGTCGGTGACGAAGGTGCCGAACACCTGCGACCACGCGCCCATGCCGCGGACGCTTCGCTCGCGGGTTTGCCAGAAGAACCACGGGTGCACGTCGCCGAGCGTGCCCATGCCGTACTCCCGGCCGTATTCGATCATCGACTCCTCGGCGCTTGAGGCGCGCGTCGGGTCGGTGAAGCGGGTGATGCGGCCGGCGCCGAGGCTATGGCGGACCGACACCGGGACCCCGTCCTGCGCTGCAGCGTGGTCCTGCAGCGGGAAGAAGCCCAGCTCCATGCGGTCGGTGAAGGCGCTCACGTCACTCCTTGAAGGGCACGATGCCCAGAACGATCTGTCGGGTCGCCTCCGGCATCACCGCGAGGCGCGAGACCTGCCGCTGCTGGCCGGGGAACTGGTGCACGGCGTCCACCTTAGCAGACGGTGCCACCGCGACGCGAACCATGGCGCCAGCCATGTTGCCGACGAGCCTCAGGCCGCGCTCGGGCACCCGGGTCACGACTTGGCCTTGCACGTTGTCGGCGTAATCGACGAGCAGCTCGGCGGCGAGGCTTACCGCGTGGTCGGTGAGGTGCCGCTGCTCGTTCGACAGGGTGAAGCCCGCAAGCTCGTTGCCCTCGATGCCGGGCTGGTCGTCGCCCACGAGGCCCAGCAGGTCCTGCACGGTGAGGTAGGCCTGCTGGTCGTTCGTCCACGCGAAGCGCGCCGTGGCCTCGCCGGGCGGCACGAAGACCTCGAGGTCGGGGCCCTCGCCGTCCTGGATGCGGAACTCGCGGCGGAACAGGTCCTGCACCTGGTCGGGCTTGATCGCGACCCGGTGGAACTGCCGCTCGTTGTTCGGTGCCGACGGGATGATGGTCATAAGCACGGCGAAGCGCAGAGTGTCGCGCAGGAAGATGCCGTTCGTGCCGGCCTCGACTTTCATGCCGGCGCCGACGGCCTTCTCGTCCTGCTGCGCAAGGTCGCGGGTGATGACCGCCGCGGTCGTGGTGTCGCGCTCCTCGACGAGGTGGCAAGGGACAAAGGCCTCAGTGAGCCCGTACGGTGACGCGACCCACTCGAGGCGGAAGACGCCGAGCTCGCGGTCGAGAATGTTCACCGCGGTCGGACCCGGTGACGTCTGGATGATCTGCGCCCCTGCGTCGGACGGCGCGAGGTAGTCGACGTTCCGGTAGACCTTGACCTTGTCCGGGTCGCCGGCGCGGCTGGTCATGTAGTCCTTGCGCGACGGGATCACGCACGCCTGGCCCCAGACGGCCGCCGGCGCGCGGGCGCCGGTCACCGGGTCGAGCAGCGCGACGCGCACCGAGAGGAGGTCACGCACGCGCTCCATCACGCGGCGGTTGACCCGGAACGTCTGCCGGAAGTGCTGCTTGAGCGCCTGCACGCGCGCCGCGACGTTCGCGGTGCGGTCGAGGTCGAGGCCTCGAGCGCCGAGGACCCCGTCGAGGTCTCCCTTGTGCCAGTGCCGCTTGATGGTGTCGAAGGTCCACGGGAACGAGTCGGCGGGCCGCACGGCGTCCATCGCCTGCAACCAGTTGTCGACGCGCACCCAGGTGCCCGGCGGCACCGTCTTCTGGCGGGTCTGGTTGGTCTCGGGGTCGTACTCCGAGATCACCGTCTCGGTGTCGACGGTCGGGATGACGTTCTCGAGGTAGGCCTCGTTCCGGTTCGGCGATGCCGTGGTGAAGCCTCGGTAGTCGTCGGAGTACTTGAAGAGAGTCTCCACCTCGCGCTGGTAGTGCACGACCACGCGCTCGGGCCGGATCATCTTCCGGTCGACCCACGCGGCGGCCTCGCCGGTGTAGGTGGCGACCGGCAGCGAGCGGAAGTGGTCCTCGACGGCGTCGAGGTCGGAGGCGTCGTAGATCACGACCTTCCCGCGCGCGTCGACGTAGACGTCGGCGCCCGGGATGTAGGACAGCAGGCGCGCGAGCGCGACGTCGCCGGAGTCCCGGAGGGTCACGTTCTGCACGGTGAACTGCCCGGAGGCGCCGGTGCCGGAGGTGTCCTTGATCGGCCAGGAGTCGACCTCCCAACTCCGGTCCCGGTTACGCCCGCGGCCAGTCGACTCGAGGATGTCGAGCACGTCCTCGACGGTCCGCTGCGCGGTCCACCGGCGCCCCTGGTCGAGCGAATACGGCAGGAAGTCGTAACGGTCGACCACGGTCTGCAGCTCGACCGGCACCGAGTTCAGGGCCGTCCGGTCGCCGGTCTTGCGCGGCATGTTGTAGTCGCGGACGACGAGCTTGTACGGCCAGAGCCACCGCTTGTCGGCGATCACGAAGCTCGCGCGGTGCGGGCTGTCGCTCGGGGCCTCGTGCAGGATGTAGACGTCGTTCACCGTGACGGTGATGCCGCGGCTGTCGGTGATCTGCAGCACCAGCGGCTTGCCCTTAAAGGGCTTGAGCTTCGGCCAGACGCTTGTGTGCACCGACGCCGTGGTCGTGTACGGAGTGACGCCGGAGACGAACTTCCACGCGATCGCCTGCGTGCCGGCGAGGGGCTGCCCGCCCAGTGTGACGACGGCTTTGTTCATCCGCGCGACCCCGTGGTCGGGCCGCGCTGGATCGGCACCGTGGTCCCGCGGCGGGTCGGCCGGCGGTGGTAACGCTCGACCACTGTCTCGGTGAGCACCTGCACCTCAATCTGCTCGTCATCCGGGGAGCCGATCCACTGCGGCGTTACTTGGCTCGTGCTCGCGATGATGTTCCAGCCGTTGCCGTTGATGTTGGTGCCGTTGCTTGTATCAGGGCCCGCCTGCCCGCCGATGTTGTCGGTGAACAGCCCGGCATCGCCGGCGCGCGGGGTCTCGATGATGCGGAGCTTCGGGGTCTCGCGGCCGACCACGATCGCCGTCCGGTTCCACACGCGCTCGAGGGACGCCCAGCCCACGTCGGCCTCGGCCGAGAACTCGTCGGAGTCATGCGTCGGGGTGTAGTCGATGTTTCGCGCCTCGCGGAACGCCACCGACTGCGACACCTCGACCAGCGCCTCGGAACCCGAGGCCTGGTAGATGAACTGCAGCGACACCGAGATCCGCTTCGCGGTCTCGTCATAGCTCACGCGCTGCTCCTCGACGGCAAACACCGAGGGCTCGAAGTTGGCGCGGAACAGCTCGCGGACGTGGCGCTTCACCTTGTTCTCGAACACTGCCGCGAGGTCAGTCGTCTGGGTGATGTCGACCGCGCAGTCGTACGACCCCACGACGCGCCGGAGCCGCTGGATGCCGGGCTTGCCGTCGCCCGGGTGCTGCGAAAGGTCGGTGAAGATCACCCGGTGGTCGCGGATCTGCGGGTCGTCCTTGAGGGCTTGCGATTGATTTGCGAGGAGCTCGATGTACTGGCGCGTGAAGTTGCACAGGTGGCTCGCCGGTGTCGTTGAGCTGCTTGAGGTCCGCTCGCGGTCCATCGAGTAGCTCTCGTCGACAAGCTCGTAGGTGTCCTGGCTGCCGATCGCCGTCAGGTATGCCTGCGCCTCGGCGTCGAAGTCGGCCTTGTAGCGCGCGACGGCGTCGCCGGCCGAGGTCGCGGTGTAGGTGCCGCGCATCGTCACCGTCTTCTGCCGGCCGGCCGCGTAGTCGACGAGGATCTCGAGGTCGCGGAGCCCCGCTTGATCGGACGCCGGCAGCTCGCCCTGGATGGTGACCGTATAGGCGCGGCTCAGGGCCTTGTCGGTGTCTGGGTTGCCGGTCTTCGCGATCGAGGCCGTGGTCTTGAGCAGGTCCGAGCCGACCGTGTAGGTCCAGCTTGACCCGTCGAGGTCGATCACCAGCGAGTCGCCCTTCGCGAGCCGGCGACGGAAGCTGTCCTCGAGCGTCTCGCTCTGCTGCTGCAGGTCGGCGGCGTCGGTGGCGACCACGACGACGTCGAACACGAGGCGCAGCGCCTCGAAGCTCTTGTCGATGACGTAGGGGCCGTGGAGCTGATAGGCCGAGCTGCCGCCGACTTGCCGGCCGCCGTAGGTGATCGAGAAAGGGTTCGGGACGGCCATGGCGGAATCCTACTTAAACGGGTTGAGCTTCTCCGCGAGCTGGTCGACACCGGCCGAGACCATCTCGGCGACGCCTTTCATGATGCGGTCGATCATGTCGACAACACCTGGGCCGCGAAAACGCTCGTCCTTCTCGAAAAGCTCGCGGCCGCGCTCCTCCTGGACGCGGAGGGTCTTCACCGAGTCGAAGAACGCCTTCGCCCCTGGCGGCACGCGGTTCTGGGCGCCGGCGATTGCCCCGAAGGCCTGAATCGTCTCCTCGCGGGCGGCTTTCGACGCGCGGGCGTCCTCGTTCAGGGTGCCGAGGAAGAAGTCCGCGAGCTGGGCGCCGACGCCGCCGAGCGACTCACCGACGACATCGCTCACGCCGCTCTCGGTGGCGCCGCGGACCGCGGCGAGGCCGGTGCCGATGCCGGCGCCGAAGCCGATCGCCCCGAGGCCGCGGCCGACCGTCGCGCGGATGCCCGCGGCGACCTTGCCGGCGGTGCGGGCAGCTTCGCGCGTCAGACCTCCGAGCTCGCCCTTCGCTTGCGCGGTGTCGAGCTTCACCCGGACCTTGGTTTCTTCAGCCACTAGCGCGCGCCTCCTTTGCCGCCGGCCTTGTTGATCGTCTCACCGTACACCGTCCGGAACCGCTCGACAGCCGCCGGGCCGCCGGTGCCTTGCCAGGCGTCCGTGAAGGCCTGCGCCGCCCGGAGGATCAGCATGTCGAGCAGGTTGTTCGACGGCAGCTCAGAGCGCAGCAGCGAGGCGCCGACCTCGCGCTGCATGTTCAGCTTGCGGATGTCCTCCGCGAGCTTCATCACTTGGCGGTTCGCCTTGCCTTCCTGGCCGACGATGCGCGCGATTTCCGCGTCGCCCTTGAACTGCTCGCGCGTCGCCATGTTGGCGCGCGCCGCGTCGTCGATGTCGCCGAGGAACATCTTGTTCAGGTCCTCGGCCATGCCCTCGATTGGCCGGCCGGTGGCGAGCCGCAGAGTCACAAGCCCGGCCACCGCGAGCGCGGCCACGACGGCACCCACCGGTGAGGCCACAAGCCGGGAGCCGGCGCGGGCGAGTCCGGAAGCCCCGTAGCGCGCTGCGCCGACCGCGACGCGCCTCGAGGCCGCCCGGACGCCGGCAAGCACGGCCTGCCGCTTCGCGCGGGCCTCGATCAGACGACGAAGCGGTCCTCGACGCGCACCGGCCTCGCGGCGCTCCTCGCGCGCGCGGACGGGTGCGCTCGCCTGGAGCTGGGGCCCCAGCGAGACGCCGAAGACCATGTCGTCGCGGTCACTCATGTCCGGAGGAAGGCTCCCACAAGGGCCCCGTCGCTGCTGGCTGCCGGCGAACCGGTGCCGCGAGGGTCATAGTCCGCCCAGACGGAGTACGTCCGCCCGGGCGCCGCGGCGATGCCGAACTCGAGGTTCGTGCCGGTGTAGACGATGGTCGCGGCGCTCGGCGAGCTCGCCGGCACCGTGCCGGTGACGTAGCCCAGCCGGAACCGCAGGAAGTCAAACCGCGCCGAGCAGTGCGCGCCCGCCCACGAGAACACGTCGTTCGCGAGGCGCAGGTTTTGGGGCGCTGCATAATGCGGCTGGCTTGTGCATAAAGCCGTCACGGTGAACTGGTCGAACGCAAGGTGCCGCCCTCGACCCACCGCGGCCGGGGACCCGGTGCCGCTTGCGGATACCAGGAGCGACGCGCCATCGACGCCCGACAGGTCCTGCACGGCGAACCGGACGCGCTCGGACACCTCGGCGATGCCGGCGCCGGCAGACCGCCCGAGGTCCGCCCTGCTTGAGCCGATCACCGCGAACTCGCCGAGCGGGTCGCCCGTGGTCTCGACGACCGCGAGCACCGAGAACACCTGCTGCAGGAGCTCGGGGTCCTCCTCGTCGGGCGTAGCGTTGTCGATCGTCACCAGGGCAAACGGGAAGCCCGCCGGTAGCTCCTCCTCGCTGGGCGCGGTGCCGGCGTAGCAGAAGACCGAACGGGAACCAAACACGACCGCGCCGGCGCCGCCGGCCCAAGTGACGCGGGCGAGCTTGTGCTTGATTTGCTGCGCCATCTGCCAGGGATTCATGGGGTCACCCCGTCGGGTACGCGGCCGAAGAACTTGCGCCCGGCCGTCTTTGCTTCTACAGCCTCCCGGAGGCGATTCTGGCGGCGATCTCCGAAACCGCCCAGAGACTCGGCCGGTGACGTAACGGCCGCAGGACGGGGCGCCGGCCGCGCGAGGATGCGCTGCACAAGCCCGGCCGCGACCTGCTTCGCAAGGGACTCCTCGGCCTCGGCGTCACCGGCTGCCGCGGCGATGCCGGCGTCCGCCGCGCGCGGGTCGGCGACGGCGTAGCCGATCGCCACCGCGAGGTCCTGCAGTTGCTCGTCGCCGATGATGGCGAGCTGCTCCTGCTCGAGCTCCGACAGGCGCAGGAACCAGCCCCACGGCGGCCGCTGCGCGCGCAGCCAGCGCCGGTAGGAGTCGTTCGTGACCACGGGGAGGGGTTGACGGCGGAAAGGCCACACGGCGGGACTCCTAGAGGATGAGGTCGACGAGGCGACCGATGGAGAGGATCTTGTCCGAGGTGCTCCGCATGCACTCGACCGCGAGCGGGATGCCGAGCTCCTCCTGGCGCTGGAAGGCGAACTCGGCGCCCTCGGACCAGTCCGGGACGCCCCGGTAGATGAGCACCGACGGCGCCTGGACGGGATCATCGGGGACGAACAGCATCGTCTTCGCGCGGTCGAGCATCGAGGCGCCGGGGACGGCCGCGCCTGGTATGTCCACGCGCGCGTGCCCGGACACGGCTCCGAGCGTATAGCGGTCGGGGAACAGGAGCCGGACGCCGTCATCATCCCAGCCGCGCAGGAAGCAGGAGAAGACGAACCGGTGCGAGCCCTCGAGGACATCGGTGGCCTCGCCGAGGCCCTCGGCCTCGACGCGGAAGCCGGTCCCCAGCGACTGCAGCACCACGAGCCGGGTCTTGCCGACCTCGGTGCCGCCGTACGGGTAGGCGAGCGAAAGGTTCGTCGGGCTCACGACAAGACGACCAGGGGCGCGGATCACGCGCGAGACGTTGCCTGCTGTCACCGGACCTCCATGATCTCGACGCCGACGGCGCGGCGGACGTACTCCCGGGTCTGCCGGGTAATGCCGACGAACCTACGCGCGGGCACCTCGCCGACCAGCTTCGTGCCGGTGAACTTCTTGTTCAGGAGGAAGCCGAGCCGCCGCTTGAGCTGCAAGCTCTGCCGCTTGAGCCACGACCAGAGCGCCTTCTGCAGCTCGGCCGTGATCGGCGCCGACTCGACGGCACCGCCGAACTGGTGGACTGAGGCGTAGGGCAGGTTCGTGCCGACCTCGACGATGTTCGTGCCCATGAGCTGGAAGCTGATGGACGCCGCGAGGCGCCCGGTGTCGCGCAGGGCGGGCCGGCGCTCGAAGCGCCGCGCGGGTGGTTTCTTGCCGGCGGCGAAGTCGGCGATGATGCCGAAGACGTTGACGTCGCTGCGGGGCGCCCACTCGCGGCCGCCGAACGCCTGGTCCTTGAAGGCGCGCTGCGACTCGGCGACCATCAGGACGCCGATCTGCTTCAGGGCCGCCTGCGGGTTGCCGAGCTTGTTCTCGATCCGCTCGACCTTGGCGCCCTTCCGGAAGGTCGCTCGGCCTGCCATGTCAAGTATCGGTTGCGTCGACTCGCGTCGACAGGAAGCCAGCGGGCAGACTTTCGCGGTCGGCCCATCCGCGCACCTGGCCGCCGTCCGGCCCGGTCTCTGGCGCCTGCTGGACGCCGCTATTCGACACCGGGCGCGCGTGGCCTCGAGGGCCTGTTCGCCGGATGCGCGAGATGACGCCCTCGGGGCCGAACACCTCGTCCCACTTCACCTGCTCGATCGTCGAGGACGCGCCGCCGCGCCGCCAGAGGATCGAGATCACGCCCAGCTCGGCGGCCTCGACGTGGAGCGCGTTGTTCTCGTCATAGACGACCTGCGCGTAGGCCGGCCACAGGTTGATCACTGCTTGCGCGGCCGCGGTGCCGACGGTGTCGTCGATCGCCGTCGCCGCGCGGTTGCGGATGTTGGTGAGCGAGATGAGGCCGTCCACGTCGTAGTCGGCCTTCACGGCGGTCCAGAGGTTGGCGGCGCTCATGGGTTAGCTCGGGTCGGTGAAGGTCGGGGAGCCCGAGCTCGGCAGGTAGCCGAAGCCCGAAACGAACAGCCACCACTGGATCTTCCCCGTGCCGGGCGCGCCGCCGGCGTCGGTGACCGTCAGCGTGTCATCGACCGCCCAGGCCGTGTGCGTCGCGGCGTTGCCGCGCAGACACCAGTAGGTGCCGTCGATCAGGTCCCACGGGGCGAAGATCACGTCGTCGACCAACAGGTAGCCGGACGTCGAGCCCGAGGTCCACTCG
>Ga0099848_1001500_pt1 | contig 10940 bp, 15 predicted proteins | sample CB_VirMetaG_3_FD_78179 | JGI IMG/M metagenome (GOLD analysis project Ga0099848, IMG submission 78179) | Freshwater to marine saline gradient viral communities from Chesapeake Bay - CB_1508_1S Viral MetaG | ecosystem: Environmental > Aquatic > Marine > Coastal | place: USA: Chesapeake Bay... | reverse complement strand
TCTTGTATCAATTTGCCTCGGTGCTTGCCAAACTTTAATCTACTTCTTTCAATATCACGCTGATATGCCAGTTCTTGATAATCTGCTTGTTTGCTTGAAGAGACATCATTGTGATAATTGTGTTTGGACCAATCTATTTTTGCCATTGCTAATTTTATATAGTCTATATGAAGAAAAGTCAAGCGATAAGTGGGTCTTTTGGGCAAATTGGTGTGTTTGGTGTGTTTGGTAGGTTTGGTAGGGTTGGTGTGGGGCCAAAACGGGCAGTGCTGTTGGAATCTAAAATGAGCTTAAAGACGTTTTCAGCACTGCCCTATGGTATATAAAAAAATGGCAGTTTTTTTATAGGCAAGTATTTATGGAAAAGGATCAGCGACAGGAGAATTGATGACAGTCTTATCTACGGTCGCTGATCTGTTAAAGGATTGTCGTATGTCATCGACTCAGTATTTATTCACCACCAGAATCCCATTCCTCAGGTCTGAGTATCACACCATAGGGTTGGTAGCATTTAGAATTGCCACACTTGATGCGCCATTGCACACGAGTGGTCTTGTACCCATAGGTTCTATAGAAATAATTGGTTTGTGGGCGTGGTCTCTCATGCAGGAATGTGGTGCCTCCACACACAATGCATTCATTTTTGATATCATGAAATGATTGCGATGTAAATTTAGGACGTTTCAAGGTGTATTTCAATTGAGGTTTGGAATAAAAGTCGCGTGTGAGTTTTGGACGACCCATTACATCACTTTGATGAATATGCCAATCAGCATGGTCACAATCAGTCCTGTCAGTGCAAGAATGTACATCTGATAACCTTGAATGTGATGCAAATGATTGTTCATGATCTTGTCCAAGGTCTTTTCTATCTTGTAGATTCGCTTTTCTAAATTGTAAATTAAATTATTTTTCATTATGTGCTGATTGCACTCCCTATTTGTACCACTTTCCAAGTGGGTGCACCTGCTGAATCATCTTCTATCACTGCCACTGCTAGACATTCTGCGCCTGCATCTCCATTGGAACAAAAAGCAATATCTCCCTGCTGTATGTCTGCTCTTGCATTCAATTGACTCACAGTTTGTGGTGCTAGATTCAGTATTTCTTCCAGTTTGACTTTGCCTGTGTTGGGATCCAACACGAGATTAACACCTGATGATGAATTGATTTCGTCTGGAATTTGTGATATGGTGATTTTTTGTGAAGCATCCAATCCTGCCACACCATTTGCTGTGTTTCTACCATCTATCACTGCTTTTAATTCGTCGAATGCTGATTTGATATCTGCACGTGCCGCCGCTGGCGAATCTGTGCCAGAATCTAAATTAGTTGTGATTACATTACTTGATGTGCCCCAGGCCATATCATTCTCCTTGTGTGTTTTTATTTATAATTCTGTTGTTCATGTACATTTATTCTTATTTCTTGCATTTGCCCTTGTAAAGAGCTCTTTGACGTTGTAAACCACCTTTTTTAACTGAAGTTAGTGCCCAAACTGGCAAGATAATCTGTGCCATCATAAAAGATTGATAACACATCAATCGCATTTGCGGCAGTTGATAGTGTTTTGTTGCCTCCTGCAAATTTCATTGTGCTAGTGAGTGTGTAAGGACCTCCAGACGAAGGTTGTCTTATAATAATGGTGACTGAATCTCCGTTTGCTGGAGAACTCAATGCATTGATGGTGATGTTGCCACTCAGTGTCACAGTTTGCACATTGCCATCACTCACTGCTGGGGTTAGTGTGCCTGATGTAGACAGTCCAGTGTACACAGTTTCTGAATAACCTTTCAATCCTGCATTGCTCAACACTTGATCATTCACGTTGATGGGATTGTTCCATGTTGAACTCATGGCCACTTCTACACCACCTGCAGAATCTGGCGAACTCACTGCCATGTTGGTGCCTGCATTGATGTCTGTGATTCCTCCACCAGTTGCTGAAATTGTCCATGCTCCACCTGAATCTGGTTGTGTTACAGAGATACCTGTACCTGCTACAATTTGTGTGTCAGTGCCTCCGCCTCCACCAGACACCGTAGCAAAAGTTAATTGTCCTGCTCCATTGGTTTGTAAGACCTGATTTGGTGATCCATCTGCTGTGGGAAATGAATATGCATTGTTGAAACGCACTTTGCCCGTGCCATTCGGGGTCAATTCTATATTGCCATCGGCACCACCAATAATTGCAATTGATCCTCTGTTGGCAATATCAGAAGAAATTACCAATCCTGCATTAGTGGTTAAACTGTTGATGCGTGGTACACTGGCAGAACTGGTGATATCAAACACACCATTGTTTTGAAACGCATAAGTGGTGTTGCCACTGGGTGAATAAGATCCAGAAAATTCAATGTTAAAACCACCTGTGGATTCTTGATCCACAGTGATGCCTTCACCACCATTGATATCTATGGCATTGGTATTGGGCACATATTCCAATTTGCCTGTGCCTGAATTGTATTGTAAAATATAACCATTTGCTTCTGCGGCAGTGTCCACATAATCCACAATGTCATTCACTGCCTGACTCATGGTGTTGAGTTCTGGTCTGGATTCTTTTATGCTGTTGTCATCTGAAGCAAATTTATTGCTGTTGGGTTTGTTTGTGGGCCACGCCATTATACTGCCTCCTCATTGATGCTACCTGTTAAATCTGAACTGATGTTGGGGAACAATTCGACCTGTAAATCCATCACACAATCCACTCTTTTTCTTTTGCCATAACTATCCACATCAAACACGTGCAACACAAGATTTGTAGCAGTTTTTTCCACATAACAAACGGGAGTTATGTAAGCACCACCAGAATCATCTGTGATGGATTGATGTTGAATCTGTGTGAGCACATTGCCCACATTGAGATTGCCTCCACTGCCAATATTTAATGTTCGTTGCCCCACAGAACCTGACAGTGTGCTGATGTCAATGTCTGTGTATTTTTTTGTGGTGGTTCCTGTGGATATTGCTGTGGTTATTTTTGAAATAAATGGTGCTGTGTTAAAATTAGGAAATTCTATGCCTGCAGAATCAGGATCAAGGGTAACCTCAAATTGAAAATATCTTGCCTTGATGGCACCTATGTTGCTTTGACTGGGTGACACAACCACAGAGCTGGCACTGTCTATACTGCCACCTGCACTATCCACTGTGTCACCATAATAAATGGTCACTATGGCAGGTTGTGATGCTTCAATCTGTATGGTAGGATTCTGTTTTTTAGATTCAAAAGTGTCAATCACGTTGGTGGTGTATGTGAGTGTTACACCTGGATCAGCGTCCCATTCCACAAAATCATTCCAAGTGAATCCAGGAGAATCTCCATCCCAGGTGAGTGTGGGAAATGCTTTGTATATGCCTTCATCTCTTGAAAAAAATCCATTGCCCGGCATGTTATTCTCCTAAATTGTGACTGGTTATTATTCTTGGAAAACCTCCCAAGAATGGTGCCACAGGATTGGCCACATTACTTGACCATTGTTTTTTGATATAGTTCACAAATGTGGTCATACTGTCTTTCAACACCACCTGTTTGCCATCTTTGGTGATGGTTCTATCTGCAATAGAACCTGTGTAGGTGGTGTTGGCAATCTTGCTGAAATCACCCAATAAATCATATTTTTTACCATTGCGTTCCAATTTGATGATGATGGTCACATTGGGATTGATAAAAATTGGCAGATTGATTCCGCCACAAGTGACATCTCCAGGGTAGGCACTGCCACCTGGTGGTATATCATCCATCACATATCCTGCATATCCATATGAATAAGGTTTGATATCTGGAAAGAAACCATTTTGTTCAACCACTTTGAAATATCTACGTACTGAATATTGTTGTCCATCTGCAGGATTGCTGTATTCTACTTCCACACTGTCAAATGCTCCCAATGGCAAACTCATTCTAAAATACAACAATTGAGTGTCCAATCCAGGCAATGCTAATTTATTCACACCTAAACCATAATCCCAAACAGCACCACCCGATAGATTGAACATGGCACTCACACCACTGAAAGGATCAGTTTCAAAATTGTAAGGAGGTCCTCCTGTACCACCATCTTCATAACGTCTAATCAACAGAGGACATTTGGTGTTGAATTCCACTTTTTCACTGCCATGATGCAGAGTTTTTTGTGTGGGAGAAACATCTTCCAAATACAATGGTGTAGAATAATTGGTGTTGAAACTGTTTGCTGTTTTTACTGCGTTCCATTCCGCTAAACTTCTAGGATAAGGTCTTAAAAAAGGCAAAGTGCCTGAAAAATTTTTAGGTTCCGCATAGGTATCCACTTCATAAAGAGTAGGAGGTGGAGGTGGTGGTGGTGGCGGATTTGGTCCTGGATCTGGATCTGCTGGTGGATCTTTCACAGGTGGCCACGTGCCAATGCCTGGTTGTATGGGTGTTGGCGATGGTTTTGGATAAGGATCGCTGGGTAAAAAGGTTCTTGGTGGTTGTTCAATCTGTGTGCCAGACACAAAAGGATACAGGGCGGCATCATGTTCCACAGCATCAATCTGAATCTGTAATTCATCTGTCATTTTCATTGTGACCACTCTGAAGGTTTGTTGATTTAACCCAATCACTTGATCAGTAACTCTAATAATATCTCCAGGAATCACATCCATCAATTCTTGTGTGGTGGTAAATGAAATACTGCGTTGTGATCTGGATTTTTGATACAGTGTTCTGGCCAATTCTCTTGCAATATACACATTGGTCAATGTGGGAAATGTAAATTCTCCTATAAAATCTTCACCATCTGCTGTGACATCTGCTTCCACTGAATAGATGGCCTGTTGACTGCTGAAATCTTTTTCTGGTTCCACATAATTCACAATCACTTTGTTGTATTTGGTGCCTTTACTTTCTCCACTCAATGTGACTGGACCTATGAATTCATTGTCATCCACATCATATGCCACTGTGACTGTGCTGGAGGTGATATCTGTGGCATTGCCTCCATCATCCACCACCAATTTGTATCTGCCTTTCACATAAGGCAGAATGCCTCTACAACCTGTAAGCAATTGTTTAACATTGTCTATCAAACTTTCTCCTGTGTTGATCACAGCATTACAGGTCATTGCTTTGCCTTTTAATTCTGAAGTGTAATCCACATCTTGACTGAATTTGTTTGCCGCAATATAGAATGACTCAGCATCAATTTGTGATTTTTTCAAACCACAACCATAGCGTGGATTTAAAAGATAATCCAGCAGTGCATTGGCAGGATTGTAACCTGCTGTTAAATCTCCCACATTGGGTCTATAATCAAATTTACGTGTGCCATCTCCCAGTGGGTTACCTTCTTCACTGTAATCTGCTGTGAGTGTGCCTGTGCCTGGTGTGTAAACATTGGGATTTCTGATGTCTTCCACTTCTCTGCCCAGCACATCGAAACTCACTCTGGGAACTCCTCCTGTGAATGGATTGGATTCAGATGTCTTGTATTCAAATCTAAAAGCGGCCCATGTTAATTTTACACCCTGCCTTAAACCCCAATTGTTTTTCCAACTGGGTGCTTGATATAAGATTGTACTGCGTGTGCCATCAGATCCGCCTCTGTGTATTTCATACTGCACCAAATCTTTGAAATCTCCTGAGGTGGGTGCTTGAACACCTGTCACATTGATTGAACCCAATGAATCTCGCATTTTGTTTGGATCATGATTGGCCACCAACTTGTCATCTATATACACAGCATTGATTTTTCTAATGGGTCCTTCACAGATAGCATATGCCACATAGAGGTACTTGTTGTTTTCGCCTGCTGATTCCACAAATATAATACTGCCGCCCACACGTCTATAACCATACACCACTGGTATTGACACATTGGTTCCTGTCTTGGTTGCTTTGATGCCTTCTGCATAAGATCCTAAATCTTGAATGTTGTCACCTGTGCTCATTGGATCTATCACAAATCCAAATGCATCTCCCACAAAGGATGTGATCTTTTTGACCACACCTGTGATCTTGTCGATACCTTTTTTGATACCTTTTTTGATTCCACCAATAATTTTTTTAAACCATCCCATTGTTTACGGTTGCCCCCATTTAATATCATTCACACTTTCATGAGCAAACTCCATGATTCTATCTTCATAGTGCTGTAATAGATTGGAAGATAAACTCACAGTGTTGGCATTGTGCCAATTGTTTTCATTGGTTCTACGACCATTCACTTTTCTAAAATCCACAAATTGACTGGCAATTTCCAGCGTGATTTCTGCTGTGACTTGATCATTGTTGACCTGATAACCAGATACTTTGCCTGCAAACAACACAAAAGAAAAATCACCAGCAGAATCTCCCACCAATGATTGATCTGTGCTGTTGATGAATGCTCTTTTGATCACCACAGATTTGTTAATCATCTGTGAAGAAGCATAATCTGTGATGGCATTGGTTGCTAGAGCACTGATCACAATATTCACACTGCTGATCTGTAAATCTGCAGTTTCTTGATTTTCTGAAATGGCAATAATTTTGTCTGTGGTTTGATAGGTGGTTGCTCCAATGGTAATATCATAAGGAGCATCTGTGTAGTATTCCACTGTGTTGTTTTTGTTGGTCAATTCAATCAACAGCAGAGCAATTAATGAATCATTGGCAAGATATTCATTCTGCACATTGCTGAGATCTCTTACCATTTAAATTACCTCTCTTACTTCAATCGCAAAATCCACTGTGCCATCTAAATTATAATTGTAAGTGAATTCATCATTGGTGCATACCACCCTAAAAGGTATGTTGGAAAAATTCACAAAATTTCCTGCGGAAACTGATTCCACAAGATTTGGTTCAAATTTTAATGTTTTACCTCCTGCAGAATCTTCTGCTGATGTGCCTAAACCTGAGCAATCTTCTGTGATCATGTACACTTTGCTGTGAGATTGAAACTGTATCATGTCTCCTGTTCTCAAATTGATGGTGCCAGCAGTGGTGATGATATCCACTTCATTGTTGCCTGCTGATGTGGTATTGACCACTTGTAATGAAGGTGTGCCTGTGTATGATCCTTGAAAATCACTCACACCTGGTATTTGTATGTAAAAATCATTCAATGCACCTCTTGTCTTTGCAAAAAATCCTTGTAGATATTTGAATGCGTATTGTGTGTAGGTGGTAAATTCAAGAGTGCCTCCCCACAATGTGGTAGAGTTTGCCACTCTGATGGTTCTACCACTCACAGTGGTTGTGACACTGCTGTTGGTGATCTGTTGAAAACTGACGTTTCTAAATTCTGCTTGTGTGCCCAATGTGGATAATGGGCCATTTAAATAACCAAGATTTGCCATTATGATGTAATACCTACCCTTCCTTTTCTATTGAGTGCTTCATTAATCACACCTATAATTGTTTGTTTTCTTTCAATCAACACTTGATCTATACCTCTTGAATCCACAGCATTGATTGTAAAATTAATATTTACATTTCGACCCATTTGATTGTTGGCCACAATGGTACCACCAGCATTAGGAACAAACATTTCTGGTCCTTTTTCTCCAACTAGGTATGATTGACCAGGTGATACAGATCCGCCTTTTTCTCTAGGTCCTGTGTATTGGGTTGCTTTTATTTGGGCAACTGCCGCAAAACCTTGTGCCGCTGTTTGTGCCGCCGCTAATAAATTGAATGGGAAAGGCAATGCCAATGCGGCAGATATACCTCTATACACATTGACCACTGCTTCAGCAACTGCTATTGCTTTGGCCACTTTGAATGCTTTTTCATTAAATTTTGCCACAGTGTTTAGAATATCTTTACCTGTGCCAATAATTACTGCTTTTCTTTGTTCATCGCTTAATATCTGTATATCAATTTCTTTTGCCTTGCCTTCTTTCATTAAATCAATTGTTTTTTGTACTTCTGCTTTCTTTTCTTCAGCATTCTTTCTTTCTAAATCTGCCTGTGCTTTTTTAAGAATTGCAATACGTTGTGTGTATTTCTGTTCATTTTCAAGATCTTTCTGTCGTAATTTTTCAAATTCATCTATTGCTTGTTGAATTGCTTCTGCTCTTTCATCTCCTTTACCTAAGATATCTTTAGCAATATCGCCACCAATTTTTTTAGCAAGTTCACCAATTTTATTCAATCCTTTTTCCACTTCTTTATTGGCAGGCACAATATCACCAATGGCCTTACGCACAGCATCTGCTGATTCCTTATTTTTTTGAGCTGAATTTTCTATGGCCGTAAATATATTTTGAAATAATTGTTCTGTGGCACCTAATTCTCTATTATTTTCTCCCACATCATTTTTTAATTCTTTGAACGGAGTTTGCAATCTTTCTGCTGTTGCAGTCATATCTGCCACTGCTTGATTTGCCGCGGCAAGTTGATCATCACTTAAAATACCCAGTGTATCTAATACTTTGGCAATACCACCATACAATTTGCCTAGACCTTGTAATACAACACCCAGACTTGCACGTATTTTGTCTAAAACACTGCCAATAACAATGGCAATTAATTTACCTTTGGCCCCTAAGAAAAAGAATCCAACCAGACCAATTTCTCTTATTCCGCCTGGTAATGAATCTATGAATGAAAATAAATCTCTCAAACCTGATAACACAAATTTAAATATTGGCATCAATCCATCTATAATTCTACCTGCTCCTAAAAGTGTTCTTTGTATGAATTCTATGAATCTTTCACCTGCTACCTTGGCAAAATTTTCTAGTGTGCCAAATGAATCTGACACATAATCATCCAATGCTCTCAATGCCGCTTTGGAAAATTCTAATAATCCACCTTGTTCAGCAAGAGCAATTTGAAATCTTAACAATTTGTCTTGAAGCATAGATAATACACCATCAAATGTGCTGGCAAGAGCAAATGCCGCTTTTTCATATGGACCACCAGGACCAAATGCTTCTTGGAATTTTTTTCTAGTTTCTTCCACAGTGTAAGTGACACCATCTTGGAAACCCAATAATGCTTTTACGCCTCTTTCTCTAAACAATTCAGATGCCGCAATACCAGATGAAAATGATCTTTGTAATTGTTCTGCTGTGGTTTGAAAATCTAATCCTGTAACGGCGGCAATGTTACCCACAAGTTTTAAATTGTTGCCCAGTTCTTCTGCATTTTCAGATACCACAGCAAGGTTACCTGCTCCTCGCTGTATTTCTTCCAATGTAAAAGGAACTTCACCTGCAAATTTTACAAGCGTTCTAAATGCCGCCGTTCCTTCATCTACTGATCTGAATAAAAATTGAAATCTTAATTGTAATCTTTCAACATCTGCTCCAACTCTCAATATTGATTTGATTCCAAACGCAGTGGCCAAGGCAGAACCTGCGGCAACAATTTTAGATGTTAATCCACTGAATCCTCTTTCTAAATTTCTTGTGTTTTTATCAAGACGATTCAGTCGTGCATCTATATTACCCAATGCTTGTTGGGTTTTATCTACGGCGCGGATTTCTATGTCTGTTCTCGCTACCACGTTTCATTGCCTCCTGTTCCATTTTGAACCATGCGGCCCAAAGTTGTATTTCCTGGACATCAAACTGCATAACTTCCTTTATGCTTTTGCCTAACTCTTTTGCTATACGCATTAAGAGTTGGAGTTCAATGTCCTCATTTAGTTTTTTTCAACTGCCTCATAAGAACTGGTTGTGCTGTTTAACACAGCGGCAATTCTTAATATGACAGCAGGATCAACCTCATTCATTAAGGTCAATTTGTCCATCTTGTTAAACATTGGTTTGCCTTCTGGATTCAATGCTTTTTGAATCAGCGTTTCACACAATGCTTCAACTGTTTTACCTTGTTGCTGTAATTCAATAATTTTTGATTCTACAGCAAATGAATAACTGGGTTTGTAATAAACATCAGTTTTCCATTCGGGCACAGGTAATTTTTCTAAACCACCTGCTAATTTTGATTTAAAATGCTCTGTGGCATTCTTTAGAGTTTGACTCATTATCTATATCTCCTTTTAGATATTTCCCTAATAGTAGGCCCTACGATACCTTTAGGTGCTTGTTTGGATCGCCCTCGTTCTAGTAGATCAATGTAAGGCACGCGGTTAGTTATAGAACGTGTATTTCTAGTACTGCTCATCTTCCAACCTCGTCTTGCTCTACCTTTATCAATAGGTGTATTTTGTGTGGCCACCTGTTTGATATCTTCTGCCACTCTGGTCATAAAGGCATCTTTTTCTTTTTCAAGATGCCTTATGACATTTTGTTTTCCTGTTAAAATAAATTTTAACATTTTACTAGATTGCTGTCTCGTGTAAGATGCCTGATCCTTGAAATGAAACTGATACAGTTACCAAATCATCGAAACTTGCTGTTCTACTCACTGACGTTACAATCACCTTGCCTTCGTATTTTACGCCTGATGATTCTGCTGGATAAAATTCCACGAATAAATCTGCGTCGCTGGCAGGATTGAACACTGAAATATTGGTTTGAGTTGTGTCAAACATACATTCCATTGTGCCTGTAAATTGATGTAATCCAGATAGGTAGGTTCTTGCACCATCACCCATTGCTGTGTCTTCAATCACGTCTTTTGTATGTTCAACAGTCCAAGATCTAACTTCTGCTACTGTTGTTCCAGCACCTGCAGAGTCAGTTCCAAACTTAACCGCACCATTTTCACCTGTTAGTGTTGCCATGATCGTTCTCCTCTGTTGTTAGTTGTTGAATATCCCACTCGACGTCTTGTAAATCTTCGTCGTTGGGTATTTTATGGTTGACTTCTGCTTCCGCTTTGATTTCAACCTTTGGCAGAAGTTTTTTTCTAGATGCAGTCTTGGTGACAGATAATTTTTTAGGATTTTCTGTGCTCCAACCTGCTTCTAAAAATCTTTGCAATCTGTCTGATTCCACTTCATGTGTTTCAGATTGTCTATATATTTTGATATATTTCATTACACTGCTCCTTTGGTAAATGAGTATCGCACATCCAC
>Ga0099848_1001496_pt1 | contig 10949 bp, 12 predicted proteins | sample CB_VirMetaG_3_FD_78179 | JGI IMG/M metagenome (GOLD analysis project Ga0099848, IMG submission 78179) | Freshwater to marine saline gradient viral communities from Chesapeake Bay - CB_1508_1S Viral MetaG | ecosystem: Environmental > Aquatic > Marine > Coastal | place: USA: Chesapeake Bay... | reverse complement strand
TATTCGGGAATCTTGGCGGTTTCCATTTTGCGTCCGATAAAACCCTCGATAACTTTGCCGTTATTTCGGCATTCCCGTAGGATCGGTCCGCGCGCCTTCGTCCATACCTCGATACATTCGCGCGCCGAACGCGGTAGCGGCGATCCTAGGCACGTTAGGCGCAAAATGTCCGATAACGCCTATTTCGCGATGCCTACCCTATGGGCGCTTGCCGCGCGCGTTCTATATTGTACGTTAGGGGTGTCGATGCGCCTTAGGCGCGGAAAGGGTAGGGAATGGCACCGTATTACGAACGTTCGACGCCTAGCGAAATGCTTGTGAAGGAATGCGAAACCGCGGCGCGACATATGTATAGCCTAACGGCTGTTACCGATACGGTCGCGAACGCGCGCTTCGGCGTGAATGTCGCGGAAGCGTACGTTACGGCGCTCAACGCGCCGGTTGAAGATTTGAACGGGAAGCGTAATCCCTACGCCGCGATTTGGTATCGCTTTACGATTCGGCATGACGGGAACGAAGGTATGACGCTAGCGGTTTCGCTAGCGTATCTTGTCGAGGGTGAGCGATTCTACCGCGCGGACATTGTGACGGACTATGACGGCGCGCTCCAATCTATCGAAGCGAAGCGCGCTTCGGTCGCTACCGATGCGATCCATTTGCCCGAAGGTATGGAATCGGGGTTTCGCGAGATAATGGAACTAGCCACGAAGATTCCGGTTTGGTTTGCGGAAGGGTGGAGTCGCGCTTGCGCCTAAGGCGCGGAAGGGTAGGGGATGGAATTTGCTATTAGCGTAGCGGTCTGGTTTGGATTCTATTTGGTACTGCGGACGGTTTGCGCCTAAGGCGCGGAAAGGGTAGGGGAATGGCTAACCATGATTATTTCGGAGTCTGTACGGAAATCGTCCGGACGATGGAAAGCGCTTGGTCGATCGGGACAACCCTTGCGGACGCGCGGACCGAAGCGCCGCGCCGGTCGAAGATTCACGCGAAATTGGACGATTGTATCCTTCTCGCGGAGTTTACCTATCGCGAGCGCCCGTTCGCGCTTTATGCGGACCTTCGGGAAAGCGGTTTGACGTTCCGATTGGTAGCGGAGGATCGCGAAGGGTTCCCGATTCGATTGGTCGAAATCGACGGGGAAGGTATGCGGATTGGCGATCGGACGTTAGAATCGGGGCGCGCGACCGATCGCGAGCGCGACGAAGCGCTAGTGTCGCTAGCCATTCTATCGCTAGCGCTTCGGTATATCGCGGGAGTCTAACGCGCCTACCCTTAGCGGCGCGTCGATCGGCAACGGTCGGCGCGCCGCTTTCGTTTTCTCGTAGGGTATAGGTTATCGGACGTTAGGCGGAAGGCGGATGGACGCGCGATCCGCTAAGGCGCGTTCGGTCGGATCGCGCGCGTCGATCGGTCCTCGATCCGGCGCGCGGGTCCGATAACTTCGCTCATCATAACGCGCGATATCGGACCTTCGTTTCCGGAAATAGGTTATCGGACCTCCACCCCTCCCCTACCCTACCCCCTACCCCCCGCGCCCCCCGTACCCGGTTCCGGGTTGCTTGACGCCCACACTGCAAGACTGCAGAGTCAGAAAGTCGATAAGATGGGCGGTTTGACTCTACCTTCGATCCCTGTTACTCTACCTTCCAGACCAAGGTAGAGTCGAGAAACCCAGACTGGAGGACTCACCAGCTCAGTTTTACTCTACCTACTCTACCTACTCTACCTTGAAACAGGTTGCTAGCCACACAGCCCATGGAGGAGAAGACCCAAGAGGACCACATGTCCAGGGACTCTGTACCTTTTACCTTCATCTAAAAGGTAGAGTAGGTAGAGTCGAGGTCACAGAATCCCGACTGGAGGACTCACCGGCTCAGGTTTGTTCGACTCTACCTTGAGTTGCGAAGGTAGAGCGAAACGCCAAAAGGTAGAGTGCAGGAGTCAAAATCCCGACTGCAGTCATCACAGACTCAGTTGAAGGTAGAGTCGAACCCTCCCTGACAGATGCCGGGTAGAATCTGGCATGAGCACGAACCCTCTGGTCCCAGCGAACCTGGACGACTCAGTCCCCGACAATCCGGCAGCGTTCTTCCCTGAAGATCTCATGCCGATCATCGAGAAACTCCCGAAGCCGAACGACGGGCGAATCACCTACACGATCGACATGTGTCTGAACATCCTGAACGCCATCGCCACCTGCGGAGTTATCTACAGGGCAGCGGAAGCATGCGGTGGCTCCTTCGTTGGATGGAAGCACATCAAGGACAACGTCCCTGAGCTCAAGGAGATGGAAGAGCGTGCCTTGGAGATCTACCGGGAACGATTGTCCCTCGCCATTCACAACCGGGCAGTGAACGGATGGCTAGAGCCTGTGTACTTCCAGGGAAATCTCTCAGGGTACAAGCGGCAATTCTCAGACAGACTACTGGAACTGCAAGCGAAGCGTCACATCCCTGAGTATCGTGAAAAGCACGAGGTCGACATGAATGTGAAGGGAGGCGTGCTGGTCGTGCCAGCCGCACCGATCTCGACTGATCAATGGCTCGAGGAGGCTAAGAGAAATGAGTTACATCAAGCAGGTGCTGGACATTCTCTCCCAGCGCCAGGAGAACTATGCGGACCCATCGATCAATCACCAGATCACAGCGACGATGTGGAACGCATTCCTCAGTCCTCGACCGCACCCGATAGTTCTAACGCCTGAGGATGTCTGCATCTTCAACATTCTTCAGAAGATTTCTAGGTTGTCTCACGCGACACACGACGACAGTCTCATCGACATTGCCGGATATGTCGAGAACATCTCGAAACTCCACGAGAGTCAACGGAATGCTCCCACGAAGAGTTCGGTTGGGGTATCAGACGATTCCAGTTGAGGTGATGCCGATCGAAGGTGCGAATGGGGTGTATCACAGCAGCCCACCAAAGATCATCATCCACCCAGACCAACCGACACGGGAAGAGATGAACTCACTGATCCACGAATTGCTCCATGCAGTTTGGGATCATTTCAATTTGCCAGATGAGAATGAAGAGCATTGCGTGACATCGCTTGCGAATGGAGTGACTGAGCTGCTCTGTCGCAATCCGAAACTCCGAGAGTATCTATGTCAGTCGAGTGGCGACTAGAAGAAGGTGAAGTCCGAGGCTTCACAAAGCACAATGGCAAGGAGATCGAAGTTGGTTGGTCTCCGCAGCCAGGATCACAGGCATTGTTTCTCACATGCCCTGTGTTCGAGTGCATCTACGAGGGGACGAGAGGACCGGGAAAGACAGATGCACTGATCATGGATTTTGCGCAGCACTGTGGTGCGGAACGCAAGACACCGGACGGGCGACAGTGGTCTGGGTTTGGACAAGAGTGGCGAGGGATCCTGTTCCGACAGAGTTATCCGCAGCTCGCCGACGTCATCATGAAGACGAAGAAGTGGTTGCCGAGACTGTTCGCCGGCATCAAGTTCAACGAAGCGAAGAGCACGTGGCACTGGACAACGGGAGAGTCACTTCGACTCGCATTCATCCAGAAGGAACAGGACTACTGGAACTATCACGGTCACCAGTATCCATGGATTGGATGGGAAGAGTTGACGACATGGTCCAGCTCAGATGTGTATCGCAAGATGATGTCGTGCTGCCGGTCGCCAGTTGCTGCGATGCCTCGTAAGTACAGAGCAACGACGAACCCGTATGGTCCCGGTCACAACTGGGTCAAGTCAAGATTCAAGTTGCCGGTGCCGTCCGGCAAGATCATTGGGAATCTTGTTGCAGAACCTGGAGAGCCAGAACGCATCGCGATCCATGGGCATCTCGACGAGAACCGCATTCTTTTGCTCGCTGATCCCGGATACAAGGACCGTATCAAGGCTGCAGCCAGAAGCAAGGCAGAACTAGAAGCATGGCTTCATGGTTCATGGGACATCGTTGCAGGCGGCATGTTCGACGATGTGTGGGAACCCAAGTACCATGTCATTCCTGCGTTTGTCATTCCTGAGTCGTGGCGGATCGATCGCAGTTTCGACTGGGGATCGAGCAAGCCATTCTCCGTGGGCTGGTGGGCAGAGTCCGATGGCACCGATCTCATGTTCCCGAATGGCAAGGTGATGAGAACTGTGCGAGGGGACTTGTTCAGAATTCATGAGTGGTACGGATGCACCTCAGAGCCGAACGAAGGCTTGAGAATGCTGGCTGCAGATATTGCGAAGGGGATCGTCGAGCGAGAAATCACATGGGGACTCCGCCGCAAGGTAAGTCCAGGTCCAGCCGACTCTGCTATTTTTGCTGTCGAGAATGGGGCGTCTATTGCCACCGACATGGCTCGATACGGTGTAAGATGGACTCGTGCTGACAAGAGACCAGGATCTCGCAAGACGGGTTGGGAGCAAATGCGTAGAATGTTTCGCGATGCTGTTCCCCAAGGGAACAAGCCTCGCGAGAATCCCGGATTGTTCGTTGTAGACCATTGTGATAACTTCATGCGTACAGTCCCTGTGCTTCCCAGAGATCTCGGACGAGATCCAGACGACGTGGACACAGATTCTGAAGACCACATCGCCGACGAGGTTCGGTATCGCGTACGATTCATCGGTCAACGTGCGAAGTCTGGTAGTGTCCTTGGAACTGTTTGATGGCCATTGACAGCATCCATCCTCTGTACCGCGAGTTCGTCGACGATTGGCGAACAATGCGTGACACCTATCGCGGCGAGCGAGTTGTCAAGCACCTTGGTACGAGGTATCTGCCTCCGACTTCGGGTCAGCGGCTGGATGGGATGTCTCCGGGACAGAAGGGATACGAGTCTTATCAGGCATACAAGGAGAGAGCGATCTTTCCCGACTTTGTCTCCTCTGCTGTAGAGGCGATGATCGGGTTGCTGCACAATCGCCCTCCTCGTATCGAGTTGCCCCGACAGTTGGAAGGGCTGCGAGAGAATGCGACTGTCAAGGGTGAGTCGCTCTATGCTCTTCTCCGAAGAATCAACGAGGCTCAGCTGGTCACTGGGCGGATCGGGCTGCTTCTGGATGTGCCCGATGGATCGATGGTCGGGACGCTCCCATACATTGCGACCTACGAAGCCGAAACGATCCTCAATTGGGATGATGGGCGTCGCGAAGAGATTGTTGAACAGACTCTGAACTTCGTCTCTCTGAACGAGAGCGAGTATGAGCGTCAGCCTGACTTCGAGTGGGAGTTCGAAGAGAAGTATCGCGTTCTGACACTTGGTGATCCGTACGACAACCAGACGATGGGCTTGTATCGCGTCGGTCTCTTCCGAGACACGACCGACTTCCGCGAGGATGCACTAATCATCCCGTCTATCGCTGGTCGCACGATGGACAAGATCCCATTCGTGATGATCAACAGCAAGGACATCATTCCTGAGCCTGACGATCCTCCGTTGATTGGACTTGCTCGCCTTGCACTTGCCGTGTATCGTGGTGAAGCCGACTATCGACAAGCCTTGTACATGCAAGGCCAAGATACGCTGGTGATCATCGGCTCTGTGGACGAGAGTGACGAAGTGCGTGCAGGTGCAGGCACGGTCATTCGCTTACCGGAAGGTGGTGATGCCAAGTATGTCGGAACGAATTCGCAAGGTCTACCTGAGATGCGTCTCGCACTTGAGAACGCTCGTAAGGAAGCAGCCGATCTGGGCGGAAAGTTGCTCGACACTGAGCGTCGTTCCGCCGAGGCTGCGGAAGCACTTCGTATTCGGGTCGCAGCTCGAACGGCAACTCTGAACGCGATTGCCATCTCGGGTGCCAAGGGACTCGAGACCACACTCCGCATGGCTGCTCAGTGGGTTGGTGCTGATCCCGAGGAAGTGCTCGTGGAGCCGAACCTCGACTTCACCAACCAGACTCTCGACGGTCGCACCCTGTTCGACCTGATGGCTTCGAAGAACATGGGCGCACCGCTGAGCATCAAGTCGATCCATACGCTGCTTCGTGAGCGAGGCATGACTGAGATGGACTTCGACCGAGAGATGGAAGCGATTGAAACTGAGGAGCCGATTGTTCCAGGGACTGGCGATTCGCCGGATCTGAACATGGAACAGAACGATGGCACGAACATCGAATGAAGAGTTCTTTGATGCACTAGTCCGCCATCAGATCTTTCTGCTGCGGACCAGTGGTGCATTGCGTAATGATGTCATCGCGGTGCTGAATGCCACCGAAGCCGACATTGCGATGCGGATTCGGGAGCGACTCCGCAATGCGAGTGGCTACTCACCAGCAGTGCAAAGACGCATTGAGCGATTGATCGCAGAGATCCGCGATCTTCGTGCTGCTGCATGGCAAGATGCAGAGAGCCTGTGGTTCGGCAACTTCAGAGAGCTGGTGAAGAACGAAGTCAACTTCTTGGCAGCAGCAACTACTGCCGCTGTTCCTGTCGTTGTTGATCTGACTCTACCTCCGGGTCGACTCCTAGAGTCACTTGTGCGGACTCGCCCGTTTGAAGGGAAGGTACTCCGCGACTGGGCAAGGAAGATTGCTGAGGACGACATCAGCCGGATCAGTGACCAGATCAGAATCGGCATCATTCAAGGTGAGGGGTCGAGTGTTATCGCGAGACGAGTGATCGGAACTGCTGCTCTCAAGGGAACTGACGGCATAACTCAACTGTCGCGAAGACAGGCAGAGGCGATCACCAGAACAGCAACTATCTCATTCACCAATGCTGCTCGCGAAGAGTTCTTCGCTGAGAACGCCGATATCTTCACAGAAGAGGTGTTCGTTGCCACATTGGATTCGCGAACTACACCGATCTGCCGTTCTCTTGACGGCAAGAAGTTTGCGGTGCGTGAGGGTCCGCAGCCTCCGCTGCATTGGAACTGTCGTTCGCTTCGTGTTGCTGCAATCACAGACCAGTTGATTGGCGACCGCCCTGCTAACTCCATCTCAGAGAGACAGATCCTCCGAGAGTTCGCACAGCAGGAGGGACTGGGCAAGTTAGGTGGTAGAGACGACATCCCCTACGGTCTCAAGGCTAAGTATGACAAGTTTGCCCGAAAGCGTCTTCGCGAGTCCATTGGGCAAGTACCTGCTAAGACGACCTATCAGGAATGGCTCAAGACCCAATCTAGGGAGTTCCAAGACGATGTTCTTGGTACGACCAGAGCGAAGTTGTTCCGCGAGGGTAAGTTGTCTCTAGACAAGTTCGTCAATCGCGTGGGAGATGAGATCCCATTGCGAGACCTGGCACGAAGAGAGATGGCAGCATTTCGAGCCGCTGGATTGAATCCCAGCGACTACTATTGAAACACCAACACATGTGTGTTGGTAACATAAGGAGTTCACGATGTCGTTGAACTACGTCCATGAGAGTGCGGAAGAGATCCCGGAACAGTATCGCGATCTCTACACGGAGCAGGATGGGAAGTTCATCCTGACTGGCATTGGTGGTGTGAAGACTGAGACGGATGTCATTCGTGTTCAGGAGGCTCTGCGTAAGGAGCGAGAAGAGCATAAGTCCGCTCGACAGGCACTTCACGCTTGGGATGGCCTGTCTCCGGATGAAGTTCGATCTAAGTTGGATCGAATCTCTGAGCTCGAGGTAATGGCTAATGGCAAGGTTGATGATTCCAAGTTGGAAGAATTGGCTGAGGCTCGTGTTCGAAGCCGACTTGCCCCTGTCGAGCGAGAGCTGTCTAAGACTCGAAAGGATCAGGAAACGCTCCTTTCTGAGCTGCAACAGCTGCGAAACGAACGCATTCAGCGGACTGTTCATGACAAGGTTCGTGAGGCTGCGGAACGCCTGAAGATTCGCCCTGAGGCGATGGCTGATGTTCTGCTCCTTGCTGATGCTGTCTTTGAATCCGTGGGCAATGGCGAGGTCTTGACGAAGGACAATCCCTTCGGCGTCTCTCCTGGGCTGAATCCGGCTCTGTGGCTGCAGGACATGCAGGACAAGCGTCCTCATTGGTGGCCAAGCAGTACAGGCGGTGGTGCGAGTGGCAGTGCTGGGCAGGGCTTCGCGAAGAATCCTTGGTCCGCTGACCACTGGAACATGACTGAGCAAGCGAAGATCGTGCGTGAGCACGGCGAGGCTCGTGCTGAACAGATGGCTCGTGCTGCTGGCACCTCTCTTGGTGGCTTGAAGCCGAAGAAATGACCAAGCCATTCGAATTGATTCTCGGCAATTGCATGGATGCATTGCCGAGGATCATTCCCAATATCCATGCATGCATAACTGACCCACCCTACGGCATAGGGTGGAAGGGTCACCATGCAAGCACGATGAAGTGGAAGGAGATGAAGGGCGATGACGGCAATCTCGATCTGTCACCGATTCTGAATCTGCCGTGCTTTGTTGCCTGTTTCGGAGCGAACAACTTCCCACATCAACTGCCGCACGCTGGCCGTTGGATGTGCTGGGACAAACGAGTCAACCCCAATGCCGACCGCATGATGGGCAGTCCCTTCGAGCTGATCTGGACGAATCGTACGAAAGGTGTGTCCAAGTTCTATCGCATCATGCACGGTGGTGCGGTCAATGCCGATGGGCATGGCGTTCGACGAGTACATCCCACCCAGAAGCCGATCCAGCTGATGCAGCAGATCATCGAAGACTTCACGAAGCCGGGTGACACAGTCTTTGACCCATTCATGGGCAGCGGTACAACAGGTGTTGCCTGTGCTAGATCAGGTAGGCACTTCATCGGGGTTGAGATTGATCCTGAACACTACAAGACAGCCTGCGACAGAATTCTTTCAGAATTCCCAGAATAGCCAGCTGCTCTGATCCTGCATATACTCTGGTGCAATCCAGCATGTGCTGGGATCAGGCTGACCATGTGGTTCAGCCGGAAACGGTTTGAACTTCTAGAACTCTTCACAAGGAGAATCGCACATGGCAGCAGGACCGCTCACTCAAGTTAGTGACATTGTTGTTCCTCGTATCTTCACTCCGTACATCCAGCAGCTGACGGAGGAGAAGGCTCGGCTCGTGCAGTCGGGCATCATGACCCGGAATCCCCTTCTCGATGGTCTCCTCGCCGGTGGTGGTAAGACCTTCGACGTTCCGTCGTTCCGCGACCTCGATAACGATGCTGAGAATGTCTCCGGCGATGCCGCTGCCGACATTCAGGTTGCTTCGTTCGAGAACGGCACGCCGCTTGACGCTAATCGTCAGGATGCGGTTCCCAAGAAGATCCAGACTGCGACTGAGGTTGCGGTTCGACTGATTCGCAATCAGTCCTGGTCTTCGGCGGACCTCGCGGCGGACCTCGCTGGCACTGATCCGCTTTCGGCGATTGCTGGTCGCGTGTCCTACTATTGGACCCGTCGCCTGCAGGCTGCGTTCGTGTCGACCATGAACGGTGTTATCGCTGATAACACTGCCAACAACTCTGGTGATTACACCCACAGCGTTGCTGGTGCTGCGTACTCTGCCGGTGTGACCGACTTCTCGGCTGAGGCGTTCCTCGACGCTACGCTCACCATGGGCGACAGCATGGAGGATCTCGTGGCTGTCATGGTGCACTCGGTTGTGTACAACCGGATGCAGAAGAACAACCTCATCGACTTCATCCCGGACGCCCGTGGTGAGGTGAACATCCCGACCTTCCTGGGTCGTGAGGTCATCGTCGATGACGGCATGCCGCGAAGCGGCAACGTGTACGACACCTGGATCTTCGGTCGCGGTGCGATCGCCTACGGTGTCGGCAGCCCGAAGGTTGCCACCGAAGTTCACCGTATGCCGCTCGCCGGCAACGGTGGTGGTGAGGAAGTCCTCACCAACCGCGTGATGTGGACGATCCACCCGACTGGGCACGCCTACGTCGGTTCGGGTTCGCCGAACGGTGGTCCCGCCAACACGACCGGCACTGCTCCGCTGAACGCGGCTGCTTCGTGGGATCGTGTGTACTCGGAGCGCAAGCAGATCAAGTTCGCTCGTCTCGTGACCCGCGAAGCCTAATCTGTGGCTCAAGTCTCCCCGCTGGGCAGGGTGTAACAACCCTGCCCAGCGGCATATTGAGGAAAGAAACATGACTGACGACAAGAAGCCTGCGGTTGTGAAGGAAGAGAAGCCTGCGGTTGTGAAGCAGGAGAAGAGCAAGATCGACATTGCAATGGAAAAGAAATCTGCCCTCGAGCAGAAGATCAATGAGATCAGCACCTTGATTGCCCAGAAGCAGTCAGAAATGCATGATCTTCAGCAGGAAGTCGGAATGCTCACTACTGCGATCGAGCGACTCCGACCTGCCGATGAAAATCAGCAGGCAATTCGTGCCTATCTGGAATCTCAGGCGAAGTTGCGAGAATCTGGAATGGCTCCCATCGATGCCTCGATGATGCGGGTGAAGAGGCGCGGTACGAAGCGTCCCACTCGTTCTATCATGTAGTATGGCAACACCTAACAAAGATGCTGTTGCGTACTTCACTCGCGAGCGACGGCGTGGTCGGGAGGCTTACAGTGATTTTCGTTTCCTGATCGAAACCCCACACGAGTTCGGTGTCTTCCCTGTAGACACATTGAGCAATGCTCTGGCACTTCCCGGAGCATTGTTCTTTGGCATGGGAGTTTCCTACACTGAAGCCACCAGCACTGGGGACATCAAGATCACCATCGCTGGGCAACCTGACGAAATCAGTGTCAGAGGAACTAGCAATCCTGATGAGATTGTCGTTGTTCCTGTGTTCTTTGAGGAGACCTCTAAGATCCAACTGCGGTTCTCTTCTTCAGGAACCTCTGGAGGCATAGTTCGACTGTACCTCCGAGATCAACTCAACAGGTTCTTCTTGTTTGCGAACGGTGAGCCTGGTGGTACCATCAACATTGATGGTGGCAATTCGGGAGGAGCTGGAGACGAGGTTATCGATGGAGGTAGTTCTTCTGGTACCGGATCTGACGTGATTGATGGAGGTGGTGTGTAATGGCAATCTGGAATGCAAGAATTCAGGTGCGTCGAGATGTCGCCGCCAACTGGGTCACCAACAATCCTGTTC
>Ga0099848_1001494_pt1 | contig 10955 bp, 11 predicted proteins | sample CB_VirMetaG_3_FD_78179 | JGI IMG/M metagenome (GOLD analysis project Ga0099848, IMG submission 78179) | Freshwater to marine saline gradient viral communities from Chesapeake Bay - CB_1508_1S Viral MetaG | ecosystem: Environmental > Aquatic > Marine > Coastal | place: USA: Chesapeake Bay... | reverse complement strand
TGGTGGAGTCATATGACCCTATTAGGTTTCTTGCCATTCCTTAAAAGGCAAGTGGTGCGGATGGGATCTTACTCCCGCCTGGTTTCCAATTTCCAGTCAAAGAATTGGTGGCGAGCCTGAGTTTTATGAGAGGGGTTTACACAACCCCTCTTTTTTTGTATAATACTATCAGTGCGTATTAAAGATATTGGAGATATGTGTGAAAATGAAATCTGACTCCAAAATTTATGTTGCTGGACACAGGGGGTTAGTTGGATCTGCCATTGTTCGTCAATTAAATTCTCAAGGATATCATAACATTATAACCAAGAATAAATCAGAACTAGATCTAACACGACAGAATGATGTAGAAGATTTCTTTGACCATCATAAACCAGAATATGTGTTCCTTTCTGCTGCAAGAGTTGGTGGTATTGGATATAACAAGTCATGTCCTGCTGATTTTATTCGAGACAACTTACAGATACAGACAAATGTAATTGACTCTGCATATCGTAATCAATGTAAGAAACTTGCTTTTCTTGGATCTGCTTGCATCTATCCAAAACATGCACCAGTTCCCATAAAAGAAGAGTACTTGATGACATCGGTTTTGGAAGAGACCAACATTGCATATTCTCTTGCCAAAATTTCTGGATACATTATGTGTAAGAAGTATTCGGAACAATATGGTTTCAATACTATATCTGTGATGCCTAATAATCTTTATGGGATTAATGACAATTTCAATATAGAAAGATGTCATGTTATCCCAAGTTTCATCAATAAGTTTATTACTGCAAAAGAAAATAATAGTCCAACGGTCACTTGCTTTGGTGATGGAAGTCCAACCAGAGAATTTTTATTTTCTGATGATCTTGCTGATGGACTTATCTTCTTGATGAATAATTACAATGATCCCGACATCATAAATATTGGACCAGATAGAGAAGTAAGTATTAAAGAACTTTCTGAAATTATTGCCAAACATGTTGGGTATAATGGATTGATTGTTTGGGATACTGATAAACCAAATGGAACTCCAAGACGTGCATTGGATACTTCCAAAATGAGATCTTTAAACTGGAATGCTAAAACTGATTTGGACGAAGGACTTAAGATCACAATTGACTGGTTTATGAAGAACAGGAGTACATATGAAAGAGTATAAGTGGCCTCTCATGAAAAATACTTTGTCCTTTATGGATAGAGTAAAACTTGCCAAATTTATTTTAACCTCAGATAAGTTTACACAAGGTGAAAAAGTAGAAGAGTTTGAAAATAAGTGGTCTGAGTGGTTGGGATGCAAACATTCTTTATATGTAACTTCTGGTAGTACTGCAAACTTCCTGTTAATTGCTGCAGTTATGGAGAAGTATAATCTCCGGAAAGGAGATAAGGTCCTACTTCCCACCTGCACATGGGTTACAAATATCAATCCAATCTTTCAACTTGGATTAACTCCTATCTTCTGTGATGTTAATCTTGAAAATTATAGTTTTGATATTGAAAATCTAAAACGAATATCAGAAAAACATCCTGATATTAAACTTGTATTTGTCACACATCTACTTGGTATTCCTGCAAATGTTCCAGAATACAAGAAGTATTTTCCTGATGCAGTTTTTCTAGATGATGTATGTGAGTCACATGGATGTATTATGGGTAGTAAAGTTGGTTCCAATAGTGTTGGATCAACATTCAGTTTTTACTTCGGACATCACATGTCAACTATTGAAGGTGGAATGATATCTACCAATGATAGTGACCTTTATGATCTCATGAAACTGAAAAGGTCTCATGGACTTGCAAGAGTTTCTGGTAAATTTGAAGAGTATATCCAAAAGAATCCTGAGATTGAAAAGTCATTCCTGTTTGTGACTGATGGATATAACTTTAGAAACACTGAGATTGGAGCAGTGCTTGGAATCAATCAACTGAAGAGACTTAATAAGTTTATTGAGATAAGGAGAGAGAACTATAAGAGATATGTTGAGATTGTTAACCAGTCAAATAATCTCTTTAAGGTAACTTATAATCCAGGTAATAGTTCTTTCTGCTTTCCATTTATATGTAAGACCAAAGAGGTAAAGACAAAACTCATTGAACTGTTTGAAGAATATAGTGTAGAGTATCGTCCAGTAGTTGGTGGTAACTTACTGAGACAACCATATTTAAATTATGAAGTCGATTGCCCATCTGAAACTTTAAATGCTGATATAATTCATGAGAATGGAATTTATATTGGTAATAGTCAATTCGTCGGTAGACGAGAAATGAAAATTCTGGAAAATATCATTAGAGAACTGGGGTAACTTATGAAGATTAATCTTTACAATGATTTTCATAATGGAGATATCTTTTATTCGAGAATCATTATTGAACAACTTTTGAAGAATGGATTTGAGGTTTCTTATAATCATGGAATGAATCCTCAGATTTTATCTGATTATGGAGACATCTATAATGGACCATTAGACCCAAACATTCATGTGTCAAGAGGTGGTAATAACTTCGAACAGAACATCATTAATACCTGGATTGGAAAGGAAGATGCTAAGTTTGTAAAGGTTGATGCTTGTTCTTTCCGTGGATATGTTCCTCTTGCAAATGAAATCTTTGATTATTATGGAATCAAATATGACAATGAAGAGGATATTCTTCCAGTTGTAAGATTTGACAATCTACCGTCAAAGCAGTTAGAACAAATAACTGATATTCTTTATCCCTTTGGAATATCGTATGATAAGATTATTATGATATGTAATAATAATTGTCTTTCTGGTCAATCGGAAAACTTTGATTTTGATCCAATCATAAGTCACCTTAGTGCAAATTATCCTAAGTGTTTGTTCTTGGTCACTAATGATACATCTGTAACTAATGAGAATGTCCTTAAGGTTTCTACTATTACTGGAAAGGTTGATTGTGATTTATTGTTGATTTCTTATATCTCTAAGGTTTGTGATATAATAGTTGGTAGAGCATCTGGACCATATTGTTACACTCACATTAAAGAAAACTTGTTGAATGATAAGAAAACTTATATTAGTTTTACATATTATTCAAGTGAGGGAATTTGGTATCATAACTCCAAATCAAAACAAGTGTGGTCGGATAATTATAATCTGAATCATATTTGTGAAACTATCGAAAATGAAATTAAGATCTGAGGAAAGTAAAATGGAAACAAACTTTGGTGAAGTGATTGAAAGTTGTCTGAAAGAAACTATTAACTCTGTTCTTTCTAGGAGAGAGTTGCCTGAGGTTGAATATATTCAAACGGATAATCTCGGTGAGGTGGTTGAGAAACTTGCTATTCTTCACATCAGGACTTGGATGTTGGAGGATGCAATTCAAGAAGCAACTACAGACCAAGAAATCGCAGAACTTAAACGAAAGATTGATACTTGTTTTAAAGTCAAGAGACCAAAACTGGTTCAAGCAATCAATTTGTTAGTCGAAGATTCGATTGCAAATAACAAGTCTTTACGGGAAGACTCTGTGAAATTGTATAAGGGTGTGACGAATGAGTAAGACTAAGTTGAATCTTGTTGGAGATTCTTTCACACATCTTACTCACGGCAATAAGGGATACTCAGTTCATGGCAAAGAAGCAAAGAATGTAGAGTGGGTGTTTGATAAGAATATTGGCACATCTTTTTATGTGGATAGGAAAATGTATGAGGCATTTTCTGACAATGTAAAAGGTGTGAAATATGGATGGTTGCTTGAATCAAAGTATGTAACTCCAGAAATCGTAAATGATGTAAAGAATAAGTATGATGAATACTTTGAGGTCTTTAGATATATCTTTACTCACAATAAAGAACTTCTTGACCTTGATGAACGATTTAAGTGGTGCCCTCCTAATGGATCTTGGATTAAGGAACCAAAGATCTATCCAAAATCAAAAATGATTTCATTCATTACATCAAATAAAAACTCCACTCCTGGTCATAAGTTGAGACTTCAATGGGTAGATATGATTGGTGATCAAGTGGATCTTTATGGTAGAGGATTCAAAGAGATCTCAAGTAAAGAGGAAGGTCTGTGTGATTATATGTTCTCAGTTGCAATTGAAAATGGTTTCTATGAATCTTATTACACTGAAAAAATTCTAGATTGTTTTGCCACTGGAACTATTCCTGTCTATAAAGGAACACCTGACATTGGAAACTTCTTTAATTCTGAGGGTATTATTGAACTCTCTGAAGAGTTTGAAGTTTCTGAGGAAATATACTATAATAAGATGGAAGCAATTGAAGATAACTTGGAAAGAGTTAAGAAAATAGAAGTATTGGAAGATTTTATTTTAAGTACATATGATATCGTTTAATCATCTTGGTAATCATGGACATCTGGGAAACCAGATGTTTCAGTATGCTGCTCTAAAAGGACTTGCGAGGAAACACAATAGACCTTTTATGATTCCTCCAACGGAAGTATTTGGAAAACATTACTATACAACTTTGAGAAGTAATATTGATGATTGTTTCTCTATAGATTGTGAGAGGGGAGTTAGTAATTTCCCTACAATTGAAGAGAAAGGATTTTCTTTTGATAGTGAATTGTTTGAAAACTTTCCAAAAGAGGATACAAATCTTCTTGGATTTTTTCAGAATGATAAGTGGTTCAGTCATGTAAAGGATGAAATTAAAAAAGATTTTACCTTTATTCCTCAGTATGATGATATTGCTTCTGAGGTAAGACAAAACTTCTCAAATAAAATTGGAGCAATTCATATTCGTAGAACTGATTATGTGAACAATCCAAATCACAATTGTCAGAATGATGGGTATTATGAAAATGCTTTGAGTGAACTGCCTGAGGATTGTGAGGTTCTCATTTTCTCTGATGACCCTAAGTGGTGTAAAGAACAAGAAGTATTCTCTTCAGATAGATTTTTAGTTTCTGAAACCAACGATGCATATATTGACCTTTGTTTGATGGCAAAGTGTGATTATATCATTTCTGCTAGCAGCACTTTTAGTTGGTGGGGAGCATATCTTTCCAATGCAGAAGTTGTCATCGCACCAAAACAATGGTTTGGTCCAAACAACTCACATTTGGATACTACTGATATATACTGCGATGGGTGGAAGGTATTATGATTACTCCAAATGATTACTTTGAGAAAATTTATTGTGTAAACTTGGAAAGAAGGACTGATAGGTGGCAACTATCTCAAGAACAATTCTCCAAACACAATATTCAAGTTGAAAGATACCTTGCTGTAGATGGAACAAAACAAGAACTTGTTGGTAGAATGAGTCATGGTGAAGTTGGATGTTTATTATCACATCTAAACATACTTAAAGAATGTAAGGAAAAAAATATTTCCAATGTCCTGATTACAGAAGATGATGTAGAGTTTCATGATAATTTTGGTGAGTTATTTTCTGAGTATGTGAAAGAACTACCTGAATGGGATATACTTTACTTAGGAGCAACACATGCACTTTGTTATCCTTATATGGATAGACCACCTATAAAAGTTACTGACCATGTGTATAAGGTATATAATGCACACGCAACTCATGCATATGCAGTAAATCATAGTTGTTATGATTTGTTGATTGATTTTGTATCTAAGATGGAAGGTCCACTTGATGTAATCTATACAAAACTTCAAGAACATTTGAGGACATATATCTTTAGACCACACCTTGCATGGCAAAGAAATGATTACTCAGACATTGCAGGTAAAGAAGTAAACTATGATTTTCTAAGACGATGAAAGTATCAATTTGTTTTATTGGAACTGGTAAATATCTCAACTTCCTTCCAAAGTATTATGAAAATATTCATCAATATTTTCTACCAAACTCAGAGAAAAAGTTTTTAGTGTTTACTGATGGAACTGGAGATTTCCCCGAAGATATTTCTACATACTCTCATGAACATGTTGAATGGCCTTATATCACACTAAAAAGATTTGAAATCATTCAGAAAGCAAAGAAGGAAATTGAAGATACCGATTGGTTTGTTTTTATTGATGCTGATGCTTTGGTTGTTAATACAGTAACTGAAGAAGAATTTTTTGATGATACTAAAGATTACTTTGGAGTTCATCACCCATGTCATTTTCTTAAGATGCCTCCACACAATCAGAAGTATGGTGCATTTGAAACTAACTCAAATTCAACTGCTGCCATTGATAAGGACAACGATGATCTTTCAGTATATTTCCAAGGTTGTTTGTGGGGAGGAAAAGTTCCTCAGGTTATAAATCTAATTGAAGAATTGGATCGTAGAGTTAACATTGATCTTGACAATGATGTTATTGCTCAGTGGCATGATGAAAGTCATCTCAATAAGTTCCTAATTGAAAACAAAGACAATGTAAATGTTTTGGGTCCAGAGTTTGCTTATCCAGAGATGTTCTCTCAGTATTGTAACTTTGAACCAAAGATTGTTCATCTAAGTAAAAATAATTCAAAGTATCATGTCTGAACCCATTACAATAGTAACTGCTCTCTATGATATCAATAGAGAGAATGAAGGTGATGGTAGGAAGTTTAATGAGTATCTTTCTTGGTTCAAAGAGACATTAAAAGTTACGAGACCAATGGTTATCTTCGTTGAAGAATCATTGGTTTCTTTTGTTAAGGAGAACAGAAAGGATCTACCTACAAAGATCATCACCCAATCACTTGAAGAGATACCATACTATTCACTTACTTCAGACATTGAGAATATTCTTCAATCGGAACAATTCCAATCAAAAATTGGAGCACCAGAAAGAGTTGAGTGTAAGTTGGCACTATACAACTCAATCATATATTCTAAGTTTCAATGGGTAAAACGGATTATTTCCGAAGATCCTTTTAACTCCGAACTTTTTATGTGGATGGATGCAGGGTTATCTAGATTTTTCTATGGGATAGATTTTAAGTATCCATCAGATAATGCGATCGAGACCTTGTTAAATTGTCGGGACAATGTTATAATTCAAACATCAATGTCTTATTATACGGATTTGGTTGGATTGCAAGAATATAAACAAGAAAATTTGTGGGATGCCAGGACATGGGTTATGGCAGGTCTCTGGTGTGGTGGTAAAGAAGTCGTCAATAAATTCTGTGACTTGATTGATGATGTGTTGAGAAACAAAATGATTTCCAATGGACTTATCAATAACGAACAGAGTGCTATGGCATATGTCTATAAGAACAATCCAGATATGTTCGTTGCATTTGAGAACTATGCAAACAAACATAAACCATATGAATTTATTCAGGAGTTATCTAAATGAAAATTGCTTTAGTTGGTCCAGGAATCATTGAGATTCCTCCTAAAGGATGGGGTGCTGTTGAAAGTTTGATATGGGATTATGCAACAGAACTTGGTGAGTTGGGACATGAAGGTGTAATTATTAATACTCCAGATCCGAATGAGATTATTCGAGAACTACGATCGGATGATTTTGATTTTATCCATGTGCATTATGATGTCTTTTATTCTTTGATGGATGCAATTAGAAGTTATTGTCCAAATTCTAAGTTAGCAATCAGTTCTCACTATCCATACATCGATCAAAGAGATAGACATCCTTATGATGGTTATGATAAAATCTATAGTTGGTTAATTAGTAATACAAAGTATTATAACTTCTGTATATCTGAAAAGGATTATAATACTTACTTGAATGATGGTGCAGATGAAAGTAAACTATTAGTTTGTAAGAACGGAGCACAACATAGAGATTACTCTTATACTGATAGTCCCACTCGATCTGATAGAACTCTTTATCTTGGAAAGATTGAAAAGAGGAAACGTCAAAGTTTTTATCAATCAATCGATAATGTTGATTACGTTGGTAAGTATGTTCCTGGAACTCCATTTGATACTGATGTAAACTATCTTGGTGAATGGGACCATAAGACTAAACTTGAAACTGTAACTGAATATGGAAATATGCTTCTTCTTTCTGATGGAGAAAATGGAACTCCCTTGGTAATCAAAGAGGCACTTATCTGTGGACTTGGTGTTGTAGTATCAAAGTATGCAGCACATGACCTTGATAAATCTCTTCCTTTCGTGACTGTGATTGAGGAAGATAAGTGGAATGATATCGAATATGTAAAGGAGAAACTAGAAGAGAACCGTAAGGTTTCTCTTTCTATGAGAGATGAGATTAGAAACTATGGAATCAAAAACTTCTCATGGGAAACATTAGTTAAGACATACATACAAAATATTGAAAACATGGTGGTATGAGATTATCAATTATTGGTCCTGGTATTATGCCCATTCCTCCTCAGGGATGGGGTGCAGTTGAAATTCTTATTTGGGATTTGAAGTGTGCTTATGAGGAGTTGGGTCACGAAGTTCAAATCATAAACACTCAAGACCTCAATGAAATTCTAAATCAAATCAATCAATTCAATCCCGACTTTGTTCATGTTGAATATGATAATATGATTGGAGTTTATCCTCATATCAATTATCCAAAAGCAATTACCACTCATTATGCATACCTCCAATCTCCAGATAAGATTGGGGGTTATGTTTCTATTCTGGATGCTTTTGCAACACTGAAACCAAATATTTTTGCACTCTCTGCTGAGATTAAAGAAGTATATAAACAAAGAGGAATACCAGAAGAAAAGATTTTTGTCACTCCCAATGGTGTTAACTCCAAGAACTTTAGAGTTACTGATACACCAAGTCACCCAGAAAGAAGTATCTACCTTGCAAAGATAGACCATAGAAAGAGACAACATCTCTTCCAAGACATTGACTCAATCTATTATGCTGGAGGTATTGCTGACGAAAGATTTAACTCAGAAAAGAATTATCTTGGAGAGTGGACTAAAGAGAATTTGTATGATAAACTTACAGATTATGGTAATCTGATTTTACTTTCTGACGGTGAAGCCCATCCCCTAGTTTGTATGGAAGCACTTGCTTCTGGTCTAGGTGTAGTTGTAAGTGAATATGCAAAAGCAAATCTTGATACAACTAAAGAGTTTATCACTGTCATTCCTGAAGATAAAATCAATGATATCTCATACATAGAATCTGAGATTATAAAGAACCGAGAATATTCTGTAAGTCATAGAGATGAAATACTCGAATACTCTAAACAATTTGAATGGAAAAATGTAGTAGAAAAATACTACATTCCGAATATGGAAACTATTATTGATAGAAATGCTCCAATGAACTTTCAATTTGATCTTTCTGAGAAAAATAAATCAATATACAAACTCAAAAACTTTGGTCCAATTTATTATCTGAACTTGGATGATCAACCAGAGAGGAAAGAGTATATGGAAACCCAATTTAAGTATTGGGGTATTGATAACTACACTCGTATCTCTGCATACGATGGTAGAAATGATGACCTAAGTGATATCATCAAAGGTCGTTATCCTGAGGTGATGACTTCTGGTGAGATTGGTTGTGTCACATCTCATCTTAAAGCAATCAAACACTGGTATGAAACATCTGATAGTCCTTATGCAGTCATTATGGAAGATGATTGTAATTTGGACTTGGTGAAATACTGGAACTTCACTTGGGATGATTTCTATTGTCGCATTCCTTATGATTGGGATGTAGTTCAGATTGCAATCATTTGCACTGGAGATATTCACATTAAAGTTCATAAGAGATTTGTGAACGAGTTCTCAACTGCTTGCTATATCATTACAAGACATCATGCAGAAAAACTTCTGAGACTTCATGTAAGAGGAGATAAGTATAAACTTGATAATGGTGTTCGTCCAAGACCTGTTGCAGATGACTTGATTTATAATGCAGGGAATACTTATAGTGTTCCTTTACTTCTTTATCGAATTGAACTGGGTTCGTCAATTCATCCAGACCACATTGATGCATTCCATAAAGGAAACTATGATGGTCAAATGAACTTCTGGAGTCAGAGAGGTGCTCAGTTAGGTATTGATGAACTAATGGATTATGACCCTTATCTTGGTAGAGTTGTGGAGAGTTCGGTAACTCCACCAAACACTTGACACTCTTGAGGTCATCCATTATACTAAATAAGTACTTAAGAATTCTGTTGTAATTCTTAACCTTTGTCCTATAGTACAAAAACAAATCTATGAAACTCAAACAACTGATGCTTGCACCCGTTGCTCTGGGTATGGTTGCTCCTGTTGCTGCGAATGCCGCAGACCTTAACATGGCAGCAGTCAACCAATACGCATCCTCTGAGCAGGTTACAAGTGTCACTCAATTTTCTGATGTGCAACCCACCGATTGGGCATATCAAGCACTCAGTAATCTCGTAGAACGTTACGGTTGTGTTGCTGGTTATCCTAACGGAACCTTCCGTGGTGGTCGTGCTATGACTCGTTATGAGGCAGCAGCACTTCTGAATGCGTGCCTGGATCGTGTGACCGAAGTTACCGATGAACTCAAGAAACTTCTGAATGAATTTGGTGCAGAACTTGCTGTGCTGAAAGGTCGTGTTGATGGTCTGGAAGCACAAGTTACTGAACTTGAGGCAACTCAGTTTTCTACTACCACCAAACTGCGTGGTGAAGCAAACTTCGTAATCGGTGGTGTTGATGATTACCAAACCAAGAAGGGTGATGTAACTCACACTGCATTCAACTACGATTTGCGTCTGAACCTGGATACTTCATTCACTGGTAAGGATCTGCTTCGCACTCGTCTGCGTTCTGCTAACTTCAGCAGCAATCCTTTCGGTTCCAGTTCTTCTATTTTCAAACTGGATAAGGCAGACAACACCACTGGTGATAGTGGCAACGAAGTTGTAATCGACCGTCTGTTCTATCAGTTCCCTGTGTTCAACGGTAGCACTACTCTTACTGCTGGTGCTCTGGTTCGTAACACTGAAATTGCTTGGATTCCTTCAGCATACAACTCCAAGATTCTTGACTTCTTCCAAGTAGCAGGTGCTCCTGGTGTTTATAACAAGGCAACTGGTTCTGGTTTTGGTATCCAGTATGGTAAGAAAGGTCTTGTTGCTGGAATCA
>Ga0099848_1001492_pt1 | contig 10956 bp, 12 predicted proteins | sample CB_VirMetaG_3_FD_78179 | JGI IMG/M metagenome (GOLD analysis project Ga0099848, IMG submission 78179) | Freshwater to marine saline gradient viral communities from Chesapeake Bay - CB_1508_1S Viral MetaG | ecosystem: Environmental > Aquatic > Marine > Coastal | place: USA: Chesapeake Bay... | reverse complement strand
TAGCGTGGCGGGCGATACGGCCGACAACCGTGTCCTTGCGGGTCTCAACCTGCGAGGTGAGAAACAAGGCGTTGTTGAGCTGGTCGATGTAATCCTTGTAGTCGTCCTTCAGGATTGCATCAACTGTGGAAAGGCTTGCTGCCATTAGTTGATCCTTTTGTGAGAGTGGTTGAAAGGGAAAAGGTTTCCGCGATCATTCCTTCGGCTTTGGCATCCTGCCTCTGCCGCTCTCGGTTCCCCGAGGTAGAACTAGCGAACGTATGTTGCTCGTCGCCGTCCGACGACGCGCAAGTTCATTATTCAGTATCCGTCTAGTTCTGTCAACGAGACTCAGAGACCGTTTTGCTGGAGACGTGCCATTGCGCGTTCGCGCGGCGACGATCCCGGCGACACGACACCTGCGGTGCCGAGCGGTGATGCTGCGGGCATCGCTGCGCCAGCAGACCGACGGCGCTCAACGATCGCTTGTGCCTGCTGAAGAATCTGGTTCTCCATCTCAGCGTATGCGGCTTCGAGGCTCAAGTCGTCGCGGTTCGTTGCGGCCAAGATGACGGCGTGGGCGAACGGTGTCTCGGGCTCAAGGCCGAGGTTGCGGATCGTCTGGTCAATCTCGACGGTGTACTGCTCGATCTGCTGCTGCTCCTGATACTGAGCAAGCTGCTGCTGAACAAGTTGTTGGACGGCCTCGGGGGTGAGGCCCGCGGCCTGACCCTGAGCGACGGCGTCGTTGACGACTTGCTGCTGGCCCTGAACGTATTGGCTGAAGTTGTCGCCTGCGAGGCTGCGTGCGTTGTCAACCATCCAGCGGATCGCGGCCTCTTGATCGCCTGCGGCCCACGCCTGAGCAAACTGCTGCACCGCCTGGGCGTCGTCGGGGTGCATCCCATCAAATACCTGCTTGATCGGCTTGTACCGTTCACGTTCGCGGATGCGGTCCTGCACCTCGGCGCGGTACCGTTCCTCCCAGTTGACGTCGCCTGCCGGTGCGTCAGCCTGCGGGGCTTCGGCAGCGATTTCGGCGCTGAAGTCAAGGCTTTCTGCTGCCCCGATGTCTCCAACTTCGCTCATCCCATTCCTCCTGTGGGTAGTTCTGGCTGTGCCGGTGCTTCCGGCGCGGCCTGCTGCTGTCCAGCAACATTTCCTGCGAACCCTGGCTGGGCTCCGACAAGGGCTTCCGCCGCCTGCCCTGTGAGCCCTCCGCCGAGGGTCATGGCCTGCATCGCGTTGGGCTGCTGGCCTGCGTTCATTGCGGCTTGCGCGTCAAGCGCCGCCTGGGTATCGCCCATCAGCATTCTTTGGTGGGCCATGACGTGAAGATCAATAATTTCCTTGACGGCAGGATCAGCAAGTTCATATGCCGGGGACTTTCGCTCCCGGTTGTGGACGTTGATGTGGACGTCGTGAAGGTCGAAATCTTCCGGCACAACTGGGACACCCTGCATAAGAAGGCCATTTTCCCATTGAGCCTTAGCAGCGTCAGGGTCAATCTGAGTGAGGTAGCCCTTGGGATCGGGGAGGTCGAGCATCTTTGCCAGAGCCAGCGGGTCAATGCCCTGGAAGGCTTGCGGGAAGCGGTCTGCAAGAGCTGTGAGGACAGACTGCGTAGCAAGTTTGCTGCGCGGAGTAGTCGCATCCAGCGGGACCACAACTTTCGGCTTTTCATCAATGTCTTCTGCTCCCCATGAGATGTCGAGCGGTTGCCCGTGTTCGTTAATTACGGTCATGCGGCGCTTAGAGCCCATCATGTCCGCATTCATACGGTACAGCATTAGCGTCATCATTGCAATCTGGCCCCAACCTTTTGCTTGGTCGCGGGCCATCGGTCCGAGCGGAGTGTCGTCCTTTTCGGCAAGCAACGACAGTGCGAGACCAGAGTTGCGATCGCCGGGCGCTTGGCCGCGGCTGACGGAGTGGGTGTGGAAGATGTCGTCCAGTTCCATCTCGAGCGCAGCGGCTTCGTTGCTGATCCACCGCGGCACGTCGGGCGCGGTCTGCCAGTGGGGTTCGCCGAGTTCAGCATTGTATTCCAGTGTGTCGCCAGGGTCGGTGGTGACGATGTCGGCGTCGTCAATGGAGCCCGACGGGATCATCAGGCGCGCGTTCGCGGCCTTGCGCATGTGCTCCATAATCGTCGAGCGGGCACGGTTGTAGGCGTATTGGATGTCGCGCGCCGGGGTGAGCAGCGTGTGGCCGACCCAAGTGTTCGGAATCTTCTTCTGGCGAAACAAGGCGAGGTTAAGGTGCTTGAACGGGTACGGCCAAACATCTTCTTGCAGGACGACCTTGCTGTTCACGACGTGGACGATGCAGCCGGGGGTTTCCATCGTCGGACGCTCGTAGTAGACGTAGACCATCGTCGTCTTGGGCGGCTGGTTGCCGGGGCGGCGCATCAAGATTGACCGGGCCCGCGACGTCATCATCGCCTCAGCGTCAGGGGTGGGGGTCCAGTCAAGGTTGTAGCGTTCCTTGACCTGCTGCGGCGGCAGGCTGGTTGCCTTGATCCACCAGCGGGCGTCGGCGGGGTCCTGTGTGCCCGGTTCAAGGGTGAACTCGTTGATGCCGAGCGGGGTGAGGCGGACGCCGCCGTCGGGGATGGAAATGCCGCTCATCGGATCGACGTAGAAGTCTTCGCCCATGTCGGGGTCCCATTCGACGCAGACCGCTGCCGCGCCACCAAACAGGGTTTGCAGCATCGCCATTTCGCGTGCCTGCTCCCAGTCGCGCTGGTGCTGCTCGCCGATCAGCAACTGCTCTTGGAGTCGCTGTTTGCGCATTGACGCGTCGTCGGTGCCTTGCGGCTGGACCTCAAAGGTGAGCTCGGAGCGGATCATGCGGGCCAGAAGTGATCCGACGCGGGGGCCGTACTTGTCTACGGTGATCCGGCTGTCCTTCTCGGCTTCGGTGCGGTAATCCAAGTCCTGAATGAGGTTGCGGGTCGAATCCCACCAAATCCACTGTTGGCCGAGGTAGTAGGAGCCGTTGAGCCAGTAGTCGCGGCGTTCCTTGACGAGATACGAGTCAGCGTCCAGCCACAGGTTCAAGACCTTCGCTGGTTCAGGCGGCATCCACGTCACGGACCTACTCCTTCATTCGGGTTTCGCCATGTATGGTACGTCTTTTCTTCTGAAGTTTCAGCAGGTGCCTTCTTCTTGCGTTGCGCCTTCTCGATGTTGACGAGATCGCCTGCGTGGCGGGCTATAACGCTGTTCGTTAAACGCCGATTCTCATACACCAGGTATGCAGCAAGTGCCGTGTTAGCAACGGCGACAACAGCGAGGTAGATCACTTTTTCGGCTTCGGCTTGTCAGGGTCAGGCACAACGGTGAACGGGGTGACGTCAATCTGCGGGTCTACCGTGACGGTCGGGGCCGACAAGGTGCGCATCGTGGCGAGCGCCTGCTCCAGTTCGGCGATCCTGTTCATGGCAAGCGTGTTCTTTTGGCTGAGCTGCTGGTTCAGGTTCTCGAGAAGTGCGTAGTTTTGGGCTGGCTTGACTTCAATGCCGCGCGATTCTTTGACCATTTGGGCAAGGTTGATGCAGCAGTCGGCACAGATGTAGAGACGCCGGTTCGCTGACGGGTTCGGGTCTTCGGGTGTGTTTTGCCAGTCCAAATCGACGTTGGTGTCCACCGTCGGCAGGTTGCTGGATCGGCACAGGGTGCAGGACCCTGGCAGGTAATGGTATTGGTCAACGACTAGCACTTGTTACCTCCATCTGGGCCGACGAGTTTTGCCCTGTCGGTCTAGTTTTTCTATGAATTTCTGTACGCGGCCTTCAGCCCCGGCTGCGTACTGCTTGCGTTCTTTCCGCCCAAGTTCGTACGGCCTGCATCCTAGCAGATACCGTAAAGCGTCTACGGCATGGTCTTCGTCGCGGCTGTCTAGGTCTTCCGGGTTGGTTTGATCGTGACGCATCAGTGGGATGGTGCGGATCAGGTTTTCGCAGTTGCGGAAGATTTTGAGCTTGACGTCGCCGTCTACTGGGTGGGGCATCAGGTAGCGGCGCATATTCTGCCAACCACCGACGCGCTGGTTCTTCGCCTTGACGACGACGACGCCCTGGTTGTTGTACTGACTGGCGACCGTGGTGCCCAGACCGGCAACGTTGGAGAACGTGGACGGGTCAATGACGGTCATGGAGATGTTCTCGGCGCGGCCGTTCTCTAGAACGCTGAGTTTCTTGACCAGGCGCGCCTGTTCGGCGGTCGTTAGGTTCTTTTGGTACGCCTCACGGTAGATATACATCGTATTGTCCGACGGGTCAAGTGCGCCCCACAGGCAGCAGAACGGGTTGGCTGTACCGAAGTCAATGCCCCTGAAGCGGGTCCAGGATTCGGGGATCGCAAACGGTTCGACAACATGGCGGGATCGATCAAACTCCTGAAAATACTGGCCCGTGAAGGTGTCCCAGTCGCCGAGCAGCTTTTGGCGACGCTCGACCTCCGGCAGCATTGATAGGTGCTTGCGGTAGGTGGGGTCAATGAATGGGTTGTCAATGACCGTGGACGGGACGAACGCGACAACGAGGTGATTGTCGGGGTCGTGGTCAATTTCGACTTTGGCGAGTTCTTCAAGGTCGTCGGGCAAATCAACCGACCGCACGATGTCGGGCTGCTCAAAACCGTCAGAGACGTCGTAGACGATGGCTTTCTTGCCATAGTGGGTGGGTGTAACGAGCATCTGGTACAAAAACTGGTGGCCCTTGTCGCCGGGGTTAGTGGCGAACATGACGTGGGTTCGGACGCCCGCCGCGGCCTGCTTACGGCTGGTGCGGAGACGGCCGGAGATCATCAACATCTGGTACGCGGAAAACTGGGTAGCTTCGTCAAAAGCGATGAAGTCGTACTCGGCCGACATGAACTGGGAGACGTCTTCGTCGCGGGCGCAGTATCCGTATTCGATGATCGAGCCGTTCTCGTACCACCAGGCTTTCATGTTGTCTACCGAGCGCAGCTGGGCCTTGGCTTTTAGCTGGGCGTAGCGCACCTGGGTACGGATGATGAGCGACCGGCGCAGCTCGGGCAGGCTGGTTCGGATCAGCAGGCTGCGGTGGCCCGGATACGTCATCGACAGTTGGTGGGCGTGGTAGGTAATGAGTTCAGACTTCCCACCACCTGCCGCACCCCCGTAGAGCAGCCAGTCCACCTTTTGTAGGAGGATGTTTGCTCTGCTCTGCCGGTCGTTCCCGACGAGCGACCAGGCAGAAAGGTCTTCTTCTAGAAGTTGTAGGTATTCGTCCTGCTCGGCGGCGGACAGGGCTGCAAACTCCTCGTCGGTGAGGAGCAGCGACTTGTCAACGGTGATGCTCATCCGGCGTCGCCAGCAATGGCGCGAAGACCGCCCTCCACGCGGCGCTTCGCTTCAAGCTTCAACTCCTCAAAGCGGTTCTTCCGCTGGTCGGGGCTTTCCGATTCCTGACTGGACGAGATGGTCGTCGGCTCACCCATCTCAAGACGGAAGATGTCGTGCCAGACCTTGCCAATCTTGGTGGCTTCCTCGGCTGATTTGATCTCCCATTCGCCACCCAAGACCCGCAAACCGTGGTCGGCGATGATCGAGAGGGCGATCTGCGGCAGCTGGTCGCGCTCAACCTCGGGCATCACTTTCGTCAGGCCGAGCTTGGCGATCTGGTCTTGACGCTTCCGATATTCTTCGGTGGCCTCAAGTTTGACGATTTTGCGCTCTACAGCGGCCTTTTCTTTGGTGATCGTGCCCTTCGCTTGGGCTGCGCCAGCGTTCTCTTTGGTGAACTGGTACTGCTTGAGGACGCTCTCGACCGGCACCGGGTCGGCGGTCGGGACTGTTTTGATCTTTTTCTTGGTCATGATCCTCCGATCAGGTGTCCATCTTCGCATTTGTTGCATGGTATTTCCATACCTGCATTGCGAGCTCAGCTACCCCTTGCACCGCTGCGTTCTCTTGCGGACTTAACACGCCGCTTTCGACGCCTTGCCGGGCCAATTCCGCGACGTACGACGCACCCATGAACAATGCCGCCGCGGTGCGCGCCTCCATCGGGTCTTCCCACCCGGCCATAATCATCGCCGCCAATGCTTGAGCGGTCAGCTGACTCGCCCCGATCATCGGGGTCACATTCATGACCAACTGGGTCTGTTTGGGGATTTTTGTGTCTTTCAACGGTCTTCGTGTCCTTCGTAGGGCCATTTCGTCCAAGTCGGGTTTGTTCCGTACCATAAACTGTCGTACGTACCCCCGTATGGGCGGTATTTCTGGTTCTTTCGGCTCGGGCTGACGTTGTACGGGTCTTGTTGGACCGATCTCAACGATGGGTGGCCCGAACGGCGACTTTCCTTCACGGATTCGGTCCCGTTCTTTCGGCGTGAAGCCGCCGTACATGCCGAATCGGTCGTCGTCGGGATTGACAGAAAGGGCTTCTTCCAGGCACGGTTGGCGTACAGGGCACCTTTCGCAATAAGTGCGAGCGCGAGCAAAGTAGTCGCGGCCCTGCGGCTTCTCCGGGAACCAAATGTTCGCGTCAAGACCCTTGCAAAGCGCATGTTCCCACCACCTAGAAGGGTTCTTCATCGGTATGGGGCCCTGCCGGTGCGTTTTCCGCCCCTCGAGCGTCGCGCGAGGGGCGTGACACTTCACAGGTGTGGAATCGGAGGTTCGGTCCGATGTCGTCGGCGACCACAGAGTCAGCATAGGCGGTCGTTCCGTCCTTTTTCTGGTATTGACGCTTCTCGAAACGGCCGATGACAATCACCCGTTGGCCTTTGCCCATCGTTTCGGCGACATTTTCGGCGATCTGGCCGAAGCAGACGACGTTGTGCCAGGTGGTGTCTTCGGCGGCGTCACGGTTTTTCTTGTGATGGGTCGAGACGGTGAACTTGCAGACCGCTGTTCCGGCGCTGTTGTACGCCAATTCGGGGTCTTTGCCCATGTTCCCGATGATCGTGATGTTGTTCATTGCACTAGCTCCCAAACAGTTGTCAGTCTTTTTGACTGGGTTTTCTCTCGGACACCGCTGTCGCGAAGAAGGCCCGCCTCAACGAGCTCTTTGCGGCGGCTTCGGCACCCAGATGGGCTCAATTTGAGCCCGAGGGCGGCGACTTGGGCAATGAGTTCGTCGTCGGTCATGCTGTTTCGCACCCGAAACGCGCTCATCACGATCTTTTGGCCTTTGGTCAGGTCTACAGTGGCCGCGGCCAGCAAGCTTGTCGCCGGATCGGACCATCGGGTCATCTGGCTCGGGGTTTTGTAGAAGGTCGAGCGGCCTTCGCTCCACAGCATCGGCTGGTCAGGCAACGAACTCACCCACTTTCGGGTTGAGTTTGTCGTGGTAGCCCTGCTCGTCGCGGTTGGAGAGCAGGTCTTGGAGGTCTTGGGCCGCGGCGTAGGCGTCCCAGAAGGCGTGGTGGGGGACTTGCGACTTGTTTGCCCGCTTCTGCTCCGCCCAGGCCCAGCGAGTGTTGTCGGTGACGCCGAAAGCCATCGATCGCAGGCACAGGGTGCGGTAGTCCATCGGCATGTGCAGGTTGTGGCTGCGCAGCAGGCTGTTCATCCACGCGTAGTCAAAGGTAACCGGGTTGGCGACGAAGATCGGCTTCCCGCTCGCCTCAAACGGTTCGGTGTATTTGGCGTCCATTGAGATCACCCATTGCCAGAAATCAACAGCGACGTCACGTTCGGAGCATCCACGGTCCAGACCGCCGCGCCATGCAGCTTCTTGGACCTCGAGCGGCTGGGTTAGCCACCAGGAGAGGGTTGATCGCGGGTCGTAGATCGTCTCAAGCCAGCCACTGTCAGTGATTTTCTGTTCTTGGTTGATCCGCTGGTAGAAGTATTCGTTCTCAATCGTCGCGAACCCGGCGTCGTAGGTGACGACGCAGGCACCGACCGTGAAGATGAAACCTTCCGTCGGCTCGGTGTGGGACGTTTCGACGTCCACGACGATGAATGTTTCACGTAGAACATCAGTCACGGTCCACCAACTTCGCGTAGTGGGCCCAGACGTCTACGGTCAGGTCGTCTTTTTCTGTTTCTGCGGCCGCGACGCGGGCACGCAGTGCTTCCAATAGCTGTGCTCCATCCATACCTTTGATGGTATCAGGCAACGGTTCGGGTTGCAAGTCTTTCTTCCCATTGCGCCTCGAAGATCACCAGCACCTCTGGATGGTTATCACGCACCCAGGTGAGTGCCGTCTGGCGCAGGTAGTTGTTTCGATCAGCAGCTTTCCTTGACGCCGCCCGGCCCCGCTCCGTTGTACGGTACTGCGCAGTGTAGGCGCGTTGCGCCTCAGCGCACATTTCGCACCGGCAACGCTTCCCAATGTACCCGTGGAGGGTGCCGTGGTAGTCGCCGGTAGCTCGACGCTTCTTCTTCGGTGGCGTGTCAACGCCGATCTCCATCTCGTCATCCATAGCCTCGTACAATACCTGCAATAATGACTTGACGCCACTACACCCGAGTGGTATCTTGCCTCCGTCCAGCTCTTACGAGCACGACGCACATAAGGGGTTCCCGATCACCAACGGACAGATCGGGACCTCGCTGTTACTGAATCCGTTGCGGCAACCAACCCGGTTACGACAGGCGAGACATCCTGTGAGCCAAGCACAACGGAGGTGGCCCATCGAGGCAACTCGGGCCCTGGCGGCGAGGTAGATGCGATGTGTGCTGTCTGGATAAAGGCTTTCTGGTAGTGACACCGAATCTGACGGGTTGAGCCTCTAATCAACTTGGGGGGGGAAGGGGTGAGGTCTGCCCGGCAACAGGGGTTGAGGCGCGAGCATGAAGTGCGAAGCGCAACCGACGAACGCAGTGAGGCGGAACACACCAACACGACGCAGACCGCAACCGAGCACGAACACCACATCGAGACCGGCTGTGGACAAACACGGCAGAAATCCACAAGGTAATCCACACCCCGTAGTACGCTCGTAGCATAAAACACCCCTCGAGGGAACCCCAAACGTACGGGGACGGGTACTAATAAATACCCCACGGGGTCCCCCCACGGGGCCGGGGGGTGGCGCGCGCGGGTGGGCAGGGGCTCGGGCTCGGCGCGGGTCGGGGGCTCGCCCGCGTTCCCCTCCTCTCGGCGTCGTCGTCGGTCGGGTCGGGCAGTGGGCTCGGGCGATCGGGTGCAGGTCGGCGAGCGTGAGCCAGGTCGGGGGTCGTCGAATTTGGGCGGCACGGCGTGGGTCGGCGGGTCTCGCGGTGGCTCACACTGTGAGCGCGGCCGAATGTCCTCGCCGCCGTCGTCCTCTCTCCCCGTGTCGGTGTCGCCGTGTGTCGTGCCGGGGTCGGGACGCGAAAGAGCCCCGCGCCGTGGGGTCGGTCGCGGGGCTCTCGCTCGTGGGGGTCAGTGTCGGGCTACTGGCAAAGGCAATCCCGCGCCCATTCGCGACAGCGAACGCACTTGCCGTCGGCGTCCATTGGTGGCACCGCTTGGCAGGAAGCGCACTGCCCCGTGAATGGGATCTCGCACAAGCAGGTGTCGTCGTCGGGCTCGGTGAGATCGGGCATCAGCGTGCGCACGTCGTCCCAAGTCCAGCACCAACCGCCGACGGCGTAAAGCGTCTGCCCGTCGCGCGTCGTCGTTGTCTCCGTCTCGTAGGTGTGTCCGTCGTCGGGGTTGGCGGTGATCCAGACGGAGACGCCTTCGGGCGCGTCGGCGTCGTCGCGGATCTCTACGACGTCGTAGCCTTCGCCGAGTTCGGCGGTGGCGGCGGCGATCTCGCGCACCGTCTCCAGATCAAACCACGGCACCGCAAAGCCGTTCCAGCGTTCCTCGGGGAAGTGCCAGCCGACGAACTGCGGCGCGTGCTCGCCGTCCCAACTAAAAACCGCTCTTTCCATTGTGTGACCTTCTTTCGTTGTAGGTGTCTCCGATCATACTGCACAAGCGGAGAGAAAAGAAAGACCCCGCGCGAAGTGATCCGCGCGGGGTCTGTCGGGGAGCTCCGTTACTACTACTCGGCGCGCACCTTGCTGACGTCGAACCCGCCGACGACGACGGACGACGGCGCGAGAAGATCGGCGAGCGCGTCACGGTAGGCGATGACGTCGCGCTGCGTGCTGCCGATCAGCAGACCCGCGTCTACCACGCGGGCGATGTTCTCCGAGTGTGGCGCGGTGAGTGTGAGACCCTGCACGCGCAACACGGTGCCGACGTCGCCGACGCTAAGAGCCCTCGCGGGTTCGTCAAAGGTGACGACGTGTGCGCGCTTGTCGCGATCCTCGGCGAGCGTGGCGCGACGCAGCGCGACGTACTGACGGCGGATGACCAACACCGGCACGACGTCAAACCCCGCGACGCAGGCGAGCGCGTCGGCGTCGGGCGTGTTGCGCAGATCGGTGACGACGTAGCGCGCCTGCTCGGGCATACCGAGACCCGCGAGCGCGGCGAGCGAGTCCACGTCCTGCGCGCCGTCGGTGATCGCGACGCGGAGACCGTCGGCAACGTCGCCGATCGCGCCCGCGCCGAAGACGCCGACCCCGAGCGTGGCTAAAGCGTCGTCGTTGTCGGTGATGAGCAACGTCGAGCCGCGTTCGGCGGCGGCGAGTGCGGCGACACACGCGGCGAGCGTTCTGCCCTGCCCGCCCGTGTGGCTTGTGAAGGTAAGTGCTGTGGTTCTCATTCTGTGACCCTTTCGGAAAGTGTCGGCGGAAGTGCCGACGCCTTCCATCGTAGGGGAAAAGAAAAGACCCGCGCGACATTCGCCGCGCGGGTCTTTCGGTGGGTGATCGGGTTGGGGTTAGTCGCGGTCAAAGACCGACGCGAGAGCCTGCGCAAGTGGGCCGCGCGCTCCGCCTTCGTCGTCGGTGTTCTCGCCCGTGTCGCAGAAGTGGATACGCGAGAACAACTGCCCGCCATCGTCACACGTCGCGATCAGACGCACGCGGCGGCGGTCGGGCGACTCGCTCGGCGCGTCGTAGGGCTCGCCCGTCGTCGGGTCAATCGGTGCCGCCCAACCCCAAGTGACGAG
>Ga0099848_1001491_pt1 | contig 10960 bp, 9 predicted proteins | sample CB_VirMetaG_3_FD_78179 | JGI IMG/M metagenome (GOLD analysis project Ga0099848, IMG submission 78179) | Freshwater to marine saline gradient viral communities from Chesapeake Bay - CB_1508_1S Viral MetaG | ecosystem: Environmental > Aquatic > Marine > Coastal | place: USA: Chesapeake Bay... | reverse complement strand
GCGCAAGATGCTTTCGCCTCAATCACGGACCCGTACTATGACCCGCCGGGGACTGTTCTCAGCCGCGCGCTGGGCATTGCCCCTGCTCCAACACGGGCTGCGCCGGTTGCAAGAACCGTTTCCGCGCCGCCGCCGCGTCCTGCAAATCTTGGTCAAGAAAGAAGCGGCTCTAGCATGGGGAGTGGCAAATAATGGGTGCGTCATCAAATAGGCCACAGGCGGCGGTCCCTCAGCCGGCTCCTCAGCCGCAGACAACGCCTGCCACCATCTTCCGCCCGCAGACAACGCCCAACGTCTTTCAACAGGCGGCTGGCGCGCAGGGCACGGCGCAACAAACATTGACCGGCCTTGCCAACATGCAGTTCCAACCGATGCAGGCCGCTACGGCTGGCCCTGCGGCAATGTTTGGTGGCGCCAGAATTGCTCCAACACCTGCTTATGGCGGGGCTAGAATTGCTCCGACGCAGGCTTTTGGTGGGGCTACAATTGCTCCGACGCAGGCTTTTGGCGGGGCTACAATCGCTCCGACGCAGGCTTATGGCGGGGCCACAATTGCTCCGACGCAGGCTTATGGCGGGGCCACAATTGCTCCGACGCAGGCTTTTGGCGGGGCCACAATTGCGGAAACCCCAGCTTACGCGGGGGCGACGGTTGCGCCCACTTCTACAATGCAGGCGGCGGCGCTTGGCCCGGTAGAGCGGATGCAGGCTGTTGGTCAAGTGGCCGACATGATGGCGCCGGGCCAAATTGATGTTAATCAATTGGCTACGACTGATCTGGGCGCTTACATCAATCCTTACACCCAGCAAGTCATTGAGGCTGGTCAAGCCGACATTGAGCGTCAGCGGCAACTTGCATCCCGTCAGATGGCTGCTCGCGCCGGTGCTGCCGGTGCTTTCGGCGGATCTCGGCAAGCGGTTCAAGAGGGGGTGCTTGCGGGCGAAGCACTTCGTGAGGCTGGCGCCCTTTCTGCTCAACAGCGTCAACGTGCATTTGAGACTGCATTGCAGGCTGGTCAATTTGACATCGGGCAGGTGCAAGCCGCAAGAACGCTGGCATCGCAACAAGAAATGCAAGCCCGCACGCTCAATCAGCAAGCGGCTGAAATGGCGGCGGCCCGTGAACAAGCCGCTCGCGCCGGTAACATGCAAGCGGCGAATGAGTTTTCCATTCAACAAGCAAACTTCGAGCAACAGGCTCGGCAGGCGAACATGCAGGCCGAAAATGTCAGATCTCAGTTGCAGGCCAACCTTTCGCAACAGGCAGGTCTAACGGCGGCGGAGCAGGCCGCACGTCGTGCCAGCGAGCAGGCAGGATTGTTCCAACAGGCTGGACTAACCGCCGCAGAACAGGCTGCACGTCGCGCCAGCGAGCAGGCAGGATTGTTCCAGCAGGCCGGCTTAACCGCCGCAGAGCAAGCTGCACGTCAGGCTAGCGAGCAAGCTGGACTATTCCAGCAGGCCGGCTTAACCGCCTCAGAACAGGCTGCACGTCGTGCCAGCGAGCAAGCTGGCCTATTCCAACAAGCCGGCCTAACCGCCGCAGAACAGGCCGCACGTCGTGCCAGCGAGCAGGCAGGATTGTTCCAACAGGCCGGCCTAACCGCCGCAGAACAGGCCGCACGTCGTGCCAGCGAGCAGGCAGGATTGTTCCAACAGGCTGGGCTAACCGCCGCAGAACAGGCCGCACGTCGGGCCAGCGAGCAAGCTGGCTTTTTCCAACAAGCCGGCCTCACGAATGTCGCAGCCCTCAATGCTGCGGCTCAAGCGCAGGCCGAACGCGAGCAGGCTGCTCGTCAAGCGACCTTCGGCGGTCAGTTCACCGGCGCAAATCTCCGTGCTGGCGCCGCTCAACAGCTTGCGGGGCTTGGTCAGCAAATGTTTGGTCAGGGGATGTCCATCACTCAGCAGCAGGCCCAACAAGGCGCCATGCAGCAAGCCGCGCAGCAGGCAATCATTGACGCTGCACGCGGGCAGTATGCCGGCCTGACCGGCGCCCCTGCGGCATCGCTTGGGCTGCCTTTGCAGGCTCTTGGGGCGGCTCCAATCCCGCAGACAACCGTACAATCGCGTCAGCCGGGACTGTTTGACTACCTCACGCTGGCAGCCACGGCGGCGGCGGGAAGGCCATTCTAAATGTCTAACGGCGACTTCATCACCAGTCTGTATCCGTATGCCAGCCGCGTTTCCTCAATGACGGGCTTGGACCCGCGTTTGATTTTGGCTCAAGCGGCTTTGGAAACTGGTTGGGGTCGGTCTGCGCCGGGGCAAAACTACTTCGGCATCAAGGGCGGCGGCGGCGACGGCCTGCTGACCACCGAATACGTCAATGGACGACCTGTGCAGGTTCGCGAACCCTTTCGGAGTTATGAAAGCCCCGAGCAGAGTTTTCTGGACTACGCAAACTTGATGATGCGCCCTCGTTATGAGGGTGTTCGCGCCGCTGGTTCGCTTGAGGCGCAGGCAGAGGCATTGCAAGCAGCCGGGTATGCGACAGATCCTGAATACGCTGCCAAGTTAATTCAGATCGCGTCGAACATTCCTCAATCCGGTGGGCGGGCGGTTGCTGATCGTGCTATGGTAATGTTGGGCAGGACGCAACCGCGTCAGGCAGGAGCGGTAAACATGGACAACCTTCTCGGATTTAGCCCCGTCAACGACCAGCCGGCGATGCGGCCGGCCGTTCAGCCCGCGCCACAAGGCGGCGGCCTCGGGGCTTTCTTCCGCGATCCTGCGATGCTGGAAAACCTTGCGCTTGCGTTCAACACGATGCGGCTTACGCCTGATCCCGCTTTGGCTCAGTTGATACAGGGCCGTCAGGAGCGCAGGGAGACGAGGGCAACCCGCAACCGCACGGTGGAGTTCCTGCGCCAACGTGGCCGCAATGATCTGGCCGACGCGGTGGAAAGCGGTGCGATTGATGCCCAAACGGCGGCCGCGCAGGTTTTGACACCGACGCAGCCGACGAAAGGTATTGCAGTCGGTGAAAGGATCGTCGACCCCGTAACGGGTCGTGTTATTTACGAGCCGACCGGGGTTTCTGCCGTGAAACCTGAGGACATCGCCAATGCCCGCAAAGAGTTTACAGCTTTGCCGGCCGTCAAAACATTTGCCGATCAAACATCTTCTTACGGCCGCATCATCTCTTCCGTTGAAGACCCGTCGCCGGCTGGTGATCTGGCTTTGATCTTCAACTTTATGAAAGTTCTCGACCCCGGCTCGGTGGTTCGCGAAGGCGAATTTGCCACGGCAGCAAATGCCGGCGGCGTCGACGAGCGTGTTCGCGGGCTTTACAACAGGGTGATAAGTGGCGAGCGGCTGACGCCTGAGCAACGCGCGGACTTTGCAGACAGGGCGACCCGCCTCTACAGCGGCGCGCAACAGCAATATCAAAAACTTGCGGATCAATATGGCAGCTTTGCCCGCGCCGCTGGCCTTCCCGTTGAACAAGTCATTCCAGACTTTGGCTACAGCGGTGGCCTATATGAAAAGCCCCTTGAGTTTAGGCGACCGCCTCCTCCTACCGGCGTTACAGAGCAAGATTGGGCGCTGGCTTGGTCAAACATGACCGATGAAGAGCGCAGACAATTTCTTGATAGGGGTGACCGCTAATGGCTGACATGACCGAGAGCCAGCGCAGAGCCTTTGAGGCATCTTTGCAGCGGGCGCAGGCCGCCGCTGCGACTCGCGCAGAGGTTCCTACGCAAAGAGTGCGCACTGCGGCGCAGGGTCTGACATTTGGCGTGGCAGATGAAATTGAGGCGCGTGCCATCTCGCTGACAACCGGGCGGCCTTATCGGGAGGTGCTTGATGAGGTGCGCGGTAAGATAAAGGCGTATCAGGAAGCGCGCCCGACGGAGGCTCTAGGCGCTGAAATCGCTGGAGCAGTTTTGCCCGGACTATTCACTGGAGGCGCTGGTCTTGCCGCGACAGGCGCCCGCCTTCTCCCCCGCGTCGGCCGGGCCGCCGCTGTTGGCGCCGCAGAGGGTGGCCTTTATGCTTTTGGGACTGGTGAGGGCGGGTTTGGGGAGCGCATGGCCCGCGTCCCCGGCGGCGCGATTGCCGGCGGGATTGCTGCGCCAATCGCCGGTGAGGCGGCTGCTCTGGCAATGCGCCCGGCGCAGGCTGTCATTGATATCGCCCGCCGCAGACTTGGCGGCAGAGGCGCCGCTTCCGTTGAGCGTGAACTTCAGCGCCTTCAGCAGGAAAGCGGAAAAACCGTTGATGAGATTGTGGCAGACATAGCCGACGGACGCATCATGGCTGAGAATGCCACACTTAGAGATGCGGTCAGGGCATACAGAGCGGCCGGCGGCGAGGGCGCGACAATGCTGCGCGAGTCATTGACCATGCGGCCCCAAAAGACCCGCGAAGAGGCGATGGCCGAAATTCAGCGGTATCTTTCGGATGTGCAGGACGAAAATGTACTGCGCGGGGTAAGACGCAGCGAGGAGCAAGCGCGGGTCGCCGAGCGTGCTGCCTATGGTCAATTTGAGACGCAAATGGCGCCCCCTGACGTTGTAGCGGAACTCGCAGAGGCGTTGCGCCGAGTTCCGGGGGCATCCGGTGAGGTCGCGACTGCGCTTCGGGCCAGAACCGGAGAAAGCCCGTTCTTTGAAGTCCTTGAAGATGGGAGTTTTAAGTTCACGAGGGCGCCGACCCTTATGGAGGCTGAAAGGGTCCGTCGCGCCATCTCGAACTATGCGACTCGCCTTTATCGAGAAAGCCAAGGCGGCGCAGGCGAAGAGGTTGCCGGCGTTGGCGAGCGCCTGCGTGGCGCCATTGATGTATCGGTTCCGGAAATGGCAGCAACGCGAACGCAAGCTGCGACTGTCAGAACCGCGCGGGATAGCTTCACGCAGGGGCAAACTATTTTCGGAAAATCTTCGGATGAAGTCGAGGTTGAGTTCGACAAGATAGCCGGCATGGGCGACGAGGCGCTAAGGTCATTCCGCGCGGGCGTCATGGATGCGCTGCGCCGCAGAATGGAGACAGGAAGCCGCAAGAGCATGATGGGCAAATTGTCTGACCCCGACACAAAAGAGGGTCGGATTCTACGGACAATCTTCCCGCAAGATGAACTTCCGGCGGTTCTTGCCCAGATTGAGCGCGCGGCTGAAAGTCAGGCCGCATCAACCGCCATCTTGGGCGGATCTCCTACGGCAATCACGTTGCAGCAAATACAGCGGCAAGGCGTAGATTTGTCGATGGAAGATTTGTCTGCTGTTATGAGCGGAGACCCGGCTGGCATCGTTCGGGCCGGCACAAAGCTGGTTGGTGGAATGACGCGCGGGCTTACAGACGCACAACGCAAGAGGATCGTCGAGGTCCTGGTTTCTGAAGATCCTGCTTTCGTTGAGCGCGCTTTGCGCGATGAAAGCGGCATGGCTATGCTACAGCAGGCTGTAAACAGGCTTGCGAGCGGGCTTACGGCCGGCGCGCAGCGTGGCGCAGTTGTTCCTGCCGCTGGCCTTGGCGCCACAATGACCGGCGGCCTTCTGGCTCAATGAGGTAAGACATGGAAGAAGAAATCGACCTGATCCTCGGAATCACGCCAGAAGTTGAAGATGTTGTTGAGCAGGGGCCGCAGCGTCTCAGCATGGACGACATTGAGAGCATCGTCAGCCGCGCGGTGGACGATGCCGTCGATTTTGTCGAAGGCGACATCGCGCCGGTCAGGATCAAGTCGCAGGACTACTACGACGGCGAGGTTGATATCGGCTTCGAGATCGGCCGCAGCCGGGTTGTCGCGACCCGCGTGCGGGATACGATCCGGGCTATCAAGCCTAGCCTGATGCGGATTTTCCTGTCGTCGTCGCGGTTTGTCGAATACATCCCGCGCGGGCCTGAAGATGTCCAGTTTGCCGAACAGGCGACTGAGTACATGCACTGGAAGTTTCAGGAAATCAATGGCTTCCGCCTGCTGTCAGACGCTTTCCATGACGCGCTGGTTAAGAAGACCGGCATAATGAAGGTCTACTGGGAAGATGTAGATACCTCGAAAATCTACACTTTCAGCAATCTGAATGACATGCAGTATCAGGCGATCATACTCGACCCGGATGTCGAGGTGATCGAGCACAGTGAGACTGTGGAAGAAGTCGAGGTCATGGCCGATGGCATGGATATGGCCCAGCCGCCGACCACCCGGCATGATCTAAAGGTTATCAAGCGCAGCACGCGGGGCGAGTTGCGTGTTGTCAGCGTGCCGCCGGAAGAGTTCTTCATCGACCGAAACGCGCGCTCGATTGACGACTGCTATGTCTGCGGCCATCGCACCGACATGCGGGCTGGCGACCTGATCGCGATGGGCTATGACCCTGAGATCATCAATGGCTTGGACAATTCGTCTGACCAGTTGATCGCGACAGAAGAGAACGAAGCCCGTCGCGGGTATGCGACAAACATCGACGAGACCGAAGACCCGGCTGACCCGTCCATGAAGAAGGTTCTGGTGACGGAAGCCTACATGCGGATGGATGTCGAAGGAACCGGCGTCCCGATGCTGCATCGGATCGTGCTCGGCGGTTCTCGCTATGAGTTGCTTGAGGTTGAACCGGCCGACGAAATCCCGTTTGCGGTGTTCGAGGTTGATCCCGAGCCGCACACATTCTTCGGCAAGTCTGTCGCCGATCTGATCCGCGACGACCAAGATGCGTCGACGGCTATCTTGCGCGGCATCCTTGATAACGTCGCGATGGTCAATAACCCGCGTGTTGCGGCCGTCGATGGTCAAGTTGATATCGACGATTTGCTGAACAACGAAATCGGCGCCATCGTCAGGATGCGTGCACCGGGCATGGTGCAGCCTCTTGAGGTGCCGTTCTCGGCGGGTCAAACGCTGTCGGCTCTGCAATACATGGACGCCCAGATCGAGTACAAGACGGGCGTCAGCCGGGCGTCTATGGGGCTTGACCCTGATGCACTACAGTCGACCACGAAGGCGGCTGTTACGGCCACCGTGCAGGCGGCGGCTGGTCAGGTCGAGACGATGGCCCGCAATCTTGCGGAAGGCGGGATGCGCAAGCTGTTTTCGCTGATGCTGCGTTTGATGGTCAAGAACGCTGACGGCGAGCAGATCATGCGCTTGAACGGGCGCTTTGTGCCTGTTGACCCGCGCGTCTGGAATACGGACATGGATGTCACGGTCAACGTGGGCCTTGGCACCGGGCGCGAAGAGGAGAAAGCGGCGGCCTACCGCGAGATCCTCGGCCTGCAAACGCAAATCTATCAGACCTACGGCCCGTCGAATGGCTTGGTGATGATGACCAACATTCGCAACACGATGGCCGACATGCTTGCCAGCGCCGGCATCCGCAACAGTGATCGTTACTTCATGCCGATGGACATGCAAACCGAGCAAATGATGCTGCAACAGCAAGTAGCGGCTGCACAGGGCCAGCAACAAGCAAGCGATCCGAATGCCGCATATCTGCAAGGCAAGCAGATCGAAGCATCGACCCGTGCGCAGGCTGACGCGATGAAGATGCAGTTGGACGCGCAGAGAATGATGCTTGACGACGACCGCAAGCGCGACGAAATGGCGCAAGATTTGGCGGTGAAGGCGGCTGACTTGCTTGGCAAATACGGCGTCCAACTCAATCAGCAGGCTATCAGGGCTGAACAGGAGCGCGCTCGCATTAACATCGGGGCGCAGTGATGGATAAAATGACCCGCGCGCAGGTTGCAGAAACCTTGCTGCGTGATCCGGTATTGCTCGAAGCATTCAATCTGGTGAAGCAACGTCAGATTGAGGTTTTCGAGTATGCAAAATCTTCGCAAGAAGATATTATGGAAGCGCACCGAATGGTTCGGGCGCTGGTGCTTCTAGAGGATCAGTTGAAAACGTTCGTGACGGACGGGAAACTTCTCGAAAAGCGCAACAAGTAGGAATCAGCACCGTGGAAACCACGACTGGGAAACCGATGACCATCGACCAAGCTGCAAGCCTTCTGGTCCAGCCGGAAGAGGTCATTGAGACTGCCGAAGCTGAGGCTGAAGTAGAGCAGCCTGAGGAAGAGGTAGTTTCTGCCGACGAGGCAGAATACGCTGATGAAGAAATCAGCGAGCCGGATACCGAGAATGCAGCAGAAGAGACTGAAGAGAAGCACGACCTGATCCCCGTCAAGATCGACGGCAAGATCGAAATGTGGACCCTCGACCAGTTGAAGCAATCTGCCGCAGGTCAAGGTTATATCCAGAAGCAGATGCGGGAGGCCGCCGAGGCAAAGAAGAGTGCTTCGGATGTCTACCAGCAACTGCTTGCAGAGCGTCAAGAACTGACGCGGATGTATCAACAACTCGCCAACGGTCAGTTGCAGGTGCAACAGCCGAAAGAACCCTCAGAGGAACTGCTTGAGAAAGACCCGATAGGATACATGCAGGACCGCGCTCGCTATGAGCGTGAGATGCGCGAATATCAGCAGACCATGTTGCAGATGCAGCAAATACAGCAACAGCAACAGGAACTGAATACGCGCGCCCGTCAGGCATTTATTCAGGATCAGATGAAGCTGTTGCAGCAAGCAATTCCTGATTTTGCTGATAAGAAAGCTGGCACCGCCCTGCGCGACCAGATTGTTCGGACGGCAACCGAGGCTTACGGTTTCGAACCTGACGAGTTGTCCAGCGTGATTGACCATCGCCATGTGCGGGTTCTGCACGATGCCATGCGTTATCGCCAAATGATGGCAGAGCGTAAAGGCGTCGAGCAGCAAAAGGTTGCAAAGGCTCGCCCGGTCGTGAAGCCCGGCGCCCAGGTGCGGCAAGACCCTCAGAGGCAGGTCAAGACACGTCAAATGGCTGCGGCTAAACGAAGTGGCAAAGTCGAAGACTTTGTGAACCTTCTTTTCAACTGATGGAGACCTAAATGGCACAACCCGCCAATACACTCGACAGCTATGATGTGAAGGGCATCCGCGAGGATCTCGAAAACATCATCTACGACATCTCGCCGGAAGAGACCCCGTTCTACACGGCGGCCGCGAAGATGAAGGCGACCAACACTCTGCACGAGTGGCAGACCGACAGCCTCCGCGCGTCGGCTGACAACGCCCACATCGAAGGCGACGACACCGTTGCCGAAGTGCGCGCTGTGACGACCCGCCTCGGCAACTACACGCAGATCTTTAAGAATGCGGTTGTTGTTCCGGGCACCGACGAGGGTCTGAACAAAGCAGGCCGCGCCCGTGAAATGGCGTATCAGGTTCTGAAGATCGCGAAAGAGCAGAAGCTGGACATCGAGAAGGCGATGTTTGCGAACCAAGCCCGTTCGGCCGGTTCGAGCATTTCGGCTCGTCGTCTTGCTGGCGCTCCTGCGTGGCTCAAGACCAACGTCGACTTCCAGTCGGGCAACGGCGGCGCCAACCCGACCGGCGACGGCACCAACGCGCGCACCGACGATGGCACGCCCAGCGCCTTCTCGCAGACGAAGTTCGACAATGTGATGCAGAAGATCTGGGTTTCGGGCGGCAAGCCGGATTCGGTTTACCTCTCGGCCTACCAGATGAACATCGCCCTCGGCTTCACCGGCAACAACAACCAGCGGTCGAACATCACCGCTGAGTCCGAGCGCGTCATCAAGCACATGGCGGTCTACGTCACCCCGTGGGGCACGGTTGAGTTCAAGCCGACCCGCGAGAACCGTGGCCGCGACGTGTTTGTGATGCAGGACGACATGTGGGGCGTCGGCATCCTTCGTTCGACGAAGAACGAGGAACTGGCGAAGACCGGTGACAACGACAAGCGTCAGGTGCTCACCGAACTCACGCTCGTTTGCCGTAACGAAGCAGCGTCGGGCATCATCGCTGACAACATCGTTGCGTGATGATCCGGGCGGCGGCTTAGGCTGCCGCCCCTTCACCATCTAGGGCATAAGGAGTTCAGACATGCCTTCGCCGTACATGAACAACTATGGCATCGTTACTGTCACGTCGGCCACCGTGACGATCACTGCCGACGGCTACGTCGGTCAGCGCACCATCTTCAACCGCGCCGCTGGCGTGACGGCTACCCTTCCGGCTGCGACCGGCTCGGGCAACCGTTACGAGTTCATCGGTGTTGTTGATGCGTCCGGCGACCAGATCATCAAGGTCACGGGCAACGACACGATGATGGGTGTTGCCTATCTCGGCAACGACAGCGCCGGTGCGTCGTGCTTCTACACCGCCGACACGTCGGACACCATCACGCTCGATGGTTCGACCAAAGGCGGCCTCAAGGGCTGGCGGGTGATCTGCGATGACATCGCGGCCGACGTTTGGGCCGTCCTTGTCTACTCGGAAGCCTCGGGCACCGAAGCGACCCCGTTCTCTGCGACGGTCAGCTAATAAAATTGGCCGGTCCTTAACGGGGCCGGCCTACCATTTGGGGGAAAAATGCAGTATCGTGTAACCTGCGAAAGCATCTTTCGGGCAGGCGTCCGTTATCGCAACGGACAGATAATGAGGATGGCGCCGGAGGCAGCATTCGCAATGCGAAATGCGTATCCGCATCTGACCTTTGAGGAACTGGATGAAACTGTCGGAACGAGTGTTCGAGGAGGATGGCAAGCTGATCGTGAAGCAGACGCACGATTGGACGGGCACCATCGAGAAGGCGAAGCAACTCAACAGGGACACGAACGGCAGCTTCGGGGAATCGAAGCTGGTCGGCCTAATCCCCATGAAGTTGTGGGCGGAATGGGCGAAGGAATCCGGCGTAAGCGCGGCAGACCACGGCGCAATGCGTGAGATCGTTGCCCGCAAGATGAATGACCCGGACTACGCTGACCTCCGTGTTTGGAATGGCAAATATTGAGTGCGATCATGGAAATGATAGATGCCGTGATGAAGTGGATTGTCGCTCCGGTCACGGGGTTTGTCATTTTCATGTTCAACCGCCAACAACGGCATGAGACCGAGATAGCGGTCATCCGCGCCACGATGGCCGAACAAAAGAACTCGCATGATAGAGAGTTCAAG
>Ga0099848_1001490_pt1 | contig 10960 bp, 14 predicted proteins | sample CB_VirMetaG_3_FD_78179 | JGI IMG/M metagenome (GOLD analysis project Ga0099848, IMG submission 78179) | Freshwater to marine saline gradient viral communities from Chesapeake Bay - CB_1508_1S Viral MetaG | ecosystem: Environmental > Aquatic > Marine > Coastal | place: USA: Chesapeake Bay... | reverse complement strand
GCTTTCGTGACCGAACATGAGAGGCAAGGCCACCTGATTGCCAAGATGGACCAATCGGTCTCTATGATTGCACACGCCGGCGTTGCGCTGCTGCCTTTTCTGGTTCTTAATCCAGTGTTCACAGTCGCTACATGTTCGCATTGGCAATTCCTCTCGTAAAGTTGCAAATCGGCAGGTATTGTTATCAACCTTCAGTACCTTTTCAACCCTAGTTCACAATTTTCTTTGTACAGTAGTCTGTTCACTACTTTGAGAATGTCGGTTGACGGCGGTACACAGCCTGAGTACAGTTCCCCCCACGCAAACGTGTTTGCCGAGCAGACCATCGGCTGAAACGACCACGGGGGAGGTTTCTCGTACCTGAAGGCTACACGTCGTTAAACTGGAGGATGCCTGAGAACGAGAAGGAAGACAACGCTCTTGACCCTTGCATCTGCGCAAAGGGGGGTCGGGGGGTATAGGAAGACTATTCACAGACTGTTTCAAGTTGACTGAGTAACTGATAACAGTTACTGAATACATGTCTGTTACGGAATCTGATTACTGTCACACCGTGATTACGTAATCTCTTGGTTCTCAACGTATCGTTACGTTTGACATCTTTCCTGTCGTGGATGCGGCCATCAATCTCAACAGCCAACTTGAGAGTATCGCAGTAGAAATCAGGGATATACCCGTGGACCACACACTGCGGCTTGAACTGGTGTCTCCATCCCTGCTGCCTCTTACGCAATCTTTCCCAGAAGTACTTTTCGGCAGGCGTCATCCGTGCCCTCAGTATTTTCGCTCTGACGTGCACAGAGATCTTTGACTTGGATCTCTTCTTTGGTATCTTGAGAAACGTCATTGCTGCTCCAGTTGTTGACAAGTTGCGTTACTGTCGCTACGGTTAGTCTAACCAGCACACTCAGACAACGACAACGCTACTCTCTGATCATGACGTTTGGAGTCCCTGCTGGCCTTTTGAAAGACCTTCTCATGAATCCGCACTACACTTCCGCAATCAGACACGCTCTCGGTGCTATCGGCTTTATTGCCATTGCTCAGGGCTGGATCGAAGAGTCCACGATTAACGAAATCATTTCCTCGGTCATGTTTCTGATCTCCGTGAGTTACGGTCAGATCAACGCAAAGAAGACCGCTCAACTTGAGAAGGCAACATCCCTATGAAGAAACTTCCTGTATTCGCCTCACAAATTAGTCGTCGCATGACGACTACTGTAGGCTACTCACTTGATCCGGTAATCACGACAATTCTGATCGACCAAGTGCTGCCAATCTTTATTGGCTGGCTGCGAAACATCTGCAATGTTGCTCCTGAAAATACTAGCGACCATGTCCGCAGTCTGAACGCCAAGCGGCCCAAGTTCCTGCGTAGCCAGATGGACAAAGCACTGGTCAAAGAACAGCTCGAACGACACCGTAACTGGTGTAACGAGTACGGCGTCACCTTTCGCCGTAAGGAAGCGTTAATGTCCAAGTCGCAACGTGCTGAAATCATAGAAAGCACGATTGAGCAAGTCCTGGAAACACCACAGGAAGAACTCTACGAAATCATTCTCGAACTTGAGTGAGTACCTTGATGTTTACCCCCTTACTGCTTTTCCTGCTACTTCAGGATTCTCCGTTTCCTGTTCGCACAGACACCCCCGCTCCAACCCCTGTTGTGCAAGCAGAAACAGATCCGCCTTCTCAGTTCATCGACAAGATCACTTACGAAGAATTCTACGTCCTTGAATCTGAAGAACCTTTGCTTGTACTGGCGTCACCACAAGGTGTAGTAAACGTCACGTATGAACAAGGACCTCTGATGGCACGGGGTAAATGGGCTGGCAGTAACGGGGACATCGAGACACGAATGCTGATGGGGAAACACCTGTACTTCGTGGATGTAATCACCAGCGGATCTGTAGAAGTGCTGGTGATTAAGTCCGGTGCGACCAACCCTGCTAATATCTTTCGCCAGAAAATCTCGACGCAAAAAGGGCCGCGACCTCCACCAGATGTTAATCCTGACGAAGACAAGATTATCGTACCTGACACTGGTGAGTTCCGTGTTCTGATGGTCTACGATGAAGACGCTGATCTGGATGCACTTAACGCAATCAACAGCATTAACACTCGCAAGTGGCTGGATCAGAACACTGACGGCTGGAGAACATGGGATCGCAGCAGTATTGACAAGCCTGGCTATCTGGACAATGAAGAAGAAGTCTGGAAAGGCATCTGGAAAAGTGCGGGGCCATCAATTCCTGATGGTCCCCACCTGCTGATTATTAAGGGTAAAACCATCACAGTCAGGCCACTGACTTCACAGGTAGTGCAGGAACTGGAGTCCGTGAAATGAGCAGTAGCCGCATCGGCAAGAACGAGATCATCATCGACGACGAACCGGGATGGGAAAGTCGTGCCCACTTTGGTAACGCTACTAAAGGTCTGAGTCTGAACAGACGGCCAAACACTGACGACTACGCTTACGAAGGCTTTGCTGCTCCTGCTGAAGAAGATCTTCGTATCGAACGCCATGAGTGGCAAGCACGGGTCGAAGAAATAGAAGAGCAGGAAGCCCAGATCAGTGATCAGATCCGCTATCACAAACTGCAGACTTACTCGCAGGGCAGCACCAACTACTGCTGGATCTTTGCAGTAGTCAACAGTATGCGTGTTGCCATGATGCAGCAGAATCAGAAGCCGATTGACCTGTCTCCATCATGGGCAGGTTCAATCATTAAAGGCGGTCGTAACTCAGGTGGCTGGGGACTTGAAGCCATCAAGTTTCTGTCTCAGCACGGAACTGTTCCTACCTCAGTCTGCGGACTGCTTGACCGAAGCAGGCGACATGATACTCAGCACAACAGGGGCATCGCTAAGCAGTACCGAGTCATTGACTGGCGTGAATCAAAGCCACGAGACTTTGACATGCTGTACTCAATGCTGCTTCGCAGAAAAAGCAGTCCTATCGGCTTTAACTGGTGGGTACATGAAGTAATGGGCTGTGATCCCCTTTGGCTGGACGGTGAGCCTGCAATCCGAATCTGGAACACTTGGGGACCAAACTGGGCAGACGGCGGGTTCGGTATCCTTCGCGGGTCCAAGATGATCCCAGATGACATTGTCTCCTGTTTCTCAGCATCACTGACACAGGACAGTCAACTATCGCTTCCTTTCTCAGAAGATACTGACTGATGCGACTCACAGCCCTTCTGACAGCCATTCTGACGCTCTCTGCTTCAGCAGACGATTACACAGTCATTTTACTCGGCGAAGGCCCTCAGAAGGCCGCTACAGAGCCTGAATGGCGGTTAGTGATGTTTACAGCCTCTTGGTGTGGCCCGTGCCAGGCATGGAAACGTGACCATCTGAAGCCAACAGAGCAGTTACTTCCGGTTGAGCAGGTAGATATTGACCGTCATCCTGAAGTTCGCCGAGAACGGACACTGGACGGCAAAAGCGTTTCAGGTGTCTACAAAGTGCCTACGTTCTGGCTGGTCAAGAGAGGACAGCAGGCATCAGCACGGCTGTGGACAGGCAGTAAAACGACTGAGCAGATAAAGCAGTTGATCAACACTCCTTATCCTACACCAGAAAAACGTAGAGGGTTTTTATCGGGACTATTCCGGTAAGCACTGGACAAACGCCCTTTGCACTGCGACGATAGAACTGCTGCCCCCAGCATCAGACCGGGGATAAACATGTCCAGTAAGCAACAGTGGACTGCCAACAAGGGTAAGAGTCCTAATGCTCTACTTGTAGACGTAGACTGCACGAACAAGCAGGATTTATGGGTACTCCTTCGCTCAGACGCCCATCATGACAACCCCGGATGCAATCAGGATCTTGAACGCAAGCACTTGGATGAAGCACTTGAATACGGAGCGGCAATCATAGATTGCGGCGACTTGTTCTGTGCCATGCAGGGTAAGTACGACAAGCGTTCCAGTAAGTCTGCTGTTCGACCAGAACATCAGAACGGGGAATACCTGGACTCGCTGGTCAGCACTGCTGCTGAGTTCTACCAGCCCTACGCTCACAACATCCTTTCTTTGGGCTACGGCAATCATGAGACAGCGATTCTCAACCGACACGAGACAAACCTCACAGAGAGGCTCGCAGAGCGTCTGAGAACGCTTACAGGGGCACCAGTACATACTACGGGGTATTCAGGCTGGGTTAGACTTCGGATGCGTAGGCACACCGCTATTGCCAACATTGACCTGTTTCATTTTCATGGAAGCGGTGGTGGCGGTCCAGTGACTCAAGATACGATTCAGGCACAGCGTATCCGAAGCTACGTTGAAGGTGCTGACATCATAGTTACAGGGCACACGCATGACTGCTGGGCACAGCAGAGCACAAAGATCATCCTCGACAGAGACGGCCAGGTTAAGCACAAGCCAGTATGGAACATCAAGTGCCCCACTTACAAAGACGAGTACAAATCAGGACGTGGAGGATGGCACATAGAGACTGGTAAGCCGCCTAAACCAATCGGTGCATGGTGGCTGCATTTGACTTTTCGCAAGTCTAATAAAGAGTGCTGGGTGGACATCGAGACTATAAAGGCTTCATGAAATAGTCTTTGCGTGAAAGCGTGCTGACCGATAGGATATCTGAGCCGCTGACACGGAAAGCCGAAAATGAGCGAAGACAAAGACAATAACGACGGCTTTCAGTTTGAAGGCTTCGGTACTAAATTGAAAATTGACCCAGAGACTGCTCAACGCATCCTGCGGTATATCGGCCCGCATCTGCACTGGATTGTCCGTGCGATAGGCTGGGCCATCATCTTGAGTTGTGTCTTCTACGGATTGAGTCTTTACCGATGATTGATCCTTCCCCAAAGTTTCCTATCGTCTGCGTAATTACGTGGTTCTGCACTTTGTTAGCTCTTTGGTGGTTTGGCAACCATAAGTACCGTGACCCCCTGATTGGTACTTTGATGATCTTGAGTTGCTGCTTCATCTGGACAGCGTATGGCAGTATTACAGTCGCTTACATAGACGCTCAGCATTCTCAGTCGTACACTGAGTGGGCAGTCGCAGCCTCAGAGATTAAACAGCAAGTCGGAGTTGACTGATGGGCATTATTGCAATTCTTCCCAATCAGGTACTGCCAAACGGTGCCAGCGACGGTGACGTGCTGACAGTGCAGCCCGATGGCTCAGTGGCGTTTGAGACTCCAGCAGGCGGCGGCGGAATTGGCGGCAGCACTGGCAGTACAGACAACGCGATCCTGCGGGCAGACAGCACTGGCGGCAGCACGTTGCAAGCTGCCTCATGGATCGCACCTGACAACTACACGGCATCGCCCAACGCGACAGTTAACGTTTGTGCTTTGGAGGCAACTGGAGCCACAACGAATGTGGCTGTGGCAATCGTGCCGCAAGGCTCTGGTGCTGTGATGTGTTCCGTGCCGGACGGCACTGCAACAGGTGGCAATGCTCGCGGGGCAAACGCGATTGATCTGCAGGCGTACAGGACAGCGGCAAATCAGGTGGCAAGTGGTTCATATTCGACCGTAGTCGGCAGTGCATGCCGCGCCACTGGTAACAACTCGACAGCGATTGGGAATCAGAGCCAGGCGACGGCACTCTTTGCTACTGCGGTGGGATGTGATGCCATATCTGCGGGGTATGGTGCAGCGTTCGGTTACGACGTTGACGCCGGAAACACAGCCGTAGCGGTCGGCGCACAATCAAGTGCAAGCGGTTACGCGAGCGTCTCACTAGGCAACGGCTGCAGTGCTTCCCAATGGGGATCAGTCGCGACTGGTTTTGTGTCGCAAGCTAATCGCGTCGGGATGCGAGCGCACTCGCATGACAGGTTTGCCGCCAGTGGCGACTCGCAGCGGGTTGATTTTGCGATCTACGCAAAAACGACAAGCGCGACGCCGAAAACGATGTTGCTCGGTCAGACATACAACACGACAGCACAGCTAACAATTCCGAGCGGGAAAATCCTACACGCAACGGTCCATGTGATCGGCAGCAAATCAGACGGCTCCGCCATTGCGATCTATCAGCGACAGGTGGCGATAGCGAACGTTGGCGGAACAACATCGCTAGTTGGCAGCGTTAATACACTCGGCAGCGACACAGCGGCGGGAACATCGCTGAGCATCACAGCCGACAACACAAACGGCGCACTAGACGTGCAGGTGACAGGGATAGCAGGCGAAACGTGGCGATGGTTTGCCAGCGTTTATGGTGCTGAACTAGCGTATGGCAGTTAAGGACAGAAAAAATGCCTAATCCAATCTTTCCAGATCCGCGACCACCAGCAACGCCAGCACAGCAGGCAGCGGCTGAACTGTTGGCAACAGTCGACAGGGAACTGTCGCGGCGAGCGTCAGAGCATGAAGACGGCTGGCGTGCGTTCTGGCAGCCTGCTGGCGGCGTCACAACGCAGCAGATCGCAAATGCAATGGGCACTGATGGCGGGCTGTGGCTGCAGTTAAGCCGTGCCAATCTGGAGCATATTGCAACGTATGCCGCGATGGTTGGCAGAACTCTCGACGATTATCTGCCGACTGAATGCCAGAGCAGCCTGCATCCGGTGACAGTCAACCCTGACGGCAGTCTAACAATTGAAAGTCTGACAATCGAAACAGGAGCAGTCAGCAATGGTAACGCAGACGGTTGAATTTTCAGCACCACCCGGTCAGACAGCGATAGCTAAGCTGTTTAGTCCCGGCAGCGACACGGAGATTGATAGTGCGTCAGCCACTGAAGAAACCAATCGCATCGGCGAGTACTCTGTGGATTACGTTGATGTCGCGGCCGGTACATATCGCCTAATTATTACCGACAGCAACGGGATATTGCTTGCTAAATGGTGGGTCGATCTGACACTGGAGACGGCGAGGTTTCAGTCATACGAAATATCAATCAATGTGATTCAGTCAGGGCTGAGTACGTTTAACGAAAGCTCCGACACGGTCGTTGTTGGCGAGACAAGCCGGGAAGCGATCATTGCTGATTTCTTGGCCCATGTCATCACCAAGGGATCAGCCGGAACAATCGAGCGAGCATTCTGGCAAGCGGCGAAGATCCAAGCCAGTGCGTCTGGCGAAGTGTCAGGGACTCCGACAGCATCAGCGTTTGACACTGATTTGACGGCAACATCAGGAGCGTTTGATCATCTCCTGATAGTGTTTACGTCTGGCAGTCTAACAGGCGAAGCAAGGCCAATCGCCACTTACGACAACACCGATGGCCGCATAACATTGCAGGAAGCACTGACGGCGGCACCATCGGCTGCGGACGAGTTTCTGATCGTGCCAAGCCACGTACATAAGATTGCTGACATTCAGAACGGGCTGGCAACAGGTACAGCACTCGCAGATGTCTATGACTTAGCAGCATGGCTACTCACAGCAAGTGTGGGTAATATCTCTAACGCTCAATCCTCCGCAGAGTCATTTGAATTGATTCTCGGTGGAGTAACTTACACTGTTACTGGCAGCGGTATGACCGAGACTGGAAACAGAAGCACTACAACACTGAGTAAGGTCTGATGACAACTGGTACTATCCTCAGAAGAACTCGACTCAACTCAGTGCGTATGCGAGCACCGAGAATGTTTCGCGGTGTCGAGGTTACTGCCATCATAATCACGGCACCACCTATGGTAGAGTCGTGGGAAGTACGCAGTTACGCAGAAGCAGTGTTCGGTGTAAACAGAGACGGCGACGGAACATTTGGTGTGAACGGCGATGGGTTTACTGTCTGGAGTGTGAAATGACAGAGTTCCATGCAAGAGTAAACGAAGACAGTTCCTTCTCCATCATGGGCAGAGTTTACGTTGCCGGTGAACTATGGACTCAAAGCGACGTTGCAACCATCTCATTTAAGATCTGGAATAGCAGCAACGTTGAAGTCAGTTCAGGTGATCTCGTTGTATCCTCTGTTGTGTTTGATACACTTCAGACTGATGGCAGGTGGAAAAACGATTCAATCGGCTATAACTTCCGCCACGACAATGATCACACAGTGCTTACTGAAGCGGACACTTACCGCATCGAGTACCGTGTCGTGATGGCAACAGCAAACAATTTCATCCTCGGGCCTGGCACTATTGAAGTCCCGGAGATGCTCACAAGTTAAGAGCAGAGAGACACCCCCATGAGTCTCACCTTGGACAAGAAGCCTCATTCATCCTACATCCGATCAGCATCTCGCAAGAAGCGAATGCGGATACCGAAGACCGAGTACAGAGACGGACAACTGGTAGGATTTCAGTTCGACGAGTCAACCGAAGTCAACGCAGTCAAGTTTCTTCAGGAGATCCCCGGTTACGATCCGTTTGATCAAGCAGAGGGCTACTACTTCGACATAGACGAGTGGAACAAGGTTATTGCATTCATCCTCAATGAGTGTATTTACCCAGAAGGAAGCCTGACGGGTAAGCCGTTCATACCCGAGCGGTGGCAATCCTGCATCTACGCAAACTTGTTCTGCTGGAAGTCAGAGAAAACTAACCTCCGAAGATTCAGAGAGTGCTTTATCTACGTTCCACGTAAAAACGGAAAGACAACAGCGTTTGGAGCGATAATTACTCTGATCATGTTCTTCACTGACAAAGAACAGCGGTCACAGAACTTCTGCTGTGCGGCTGATACAGATCAGGCACTTGTAAACTTCAGGCACTGCCAGTACATCCTTGAAAACAATCCTCGAATGCTCAGTCGTCTGCGTGACCAAAGAGTATTTCGATCCCAGAAAAGTTTTGAGCACGTCAACGGCAACATGTTCAAAACCTTGTCGTCTATAGCCGACACCAAGCACGGACTGTCTCCTAACTTTGTTTACGTTGACGAAGTTCACGCTCACAGCAATAGTGAGTTGATCGACGTTATGAAAACTGGTACTGCTTCCCGTAGACAGCCTTTGATTGTCTACACAACAACTGCTGATTACGATAAGCCTTCTGTCTGCAACTCTCTGCACAAGAAAGCCAAAGACATCGCTAAAGGTATCCAATGGCAACCAACGTTCTTTCCCGTGATCTACGAAGCAGAAGTTACCGACGACTTTGAGAGTCCCGCAGTCTGGAGAAAAGCTAATCCAAACTATGGAATGTCCATCACTGAAGAATACTTTTCTGACATGGTGGCTTCTGTTAAGCACAACCCCGCTGAACTCAACCGTTTTCTTCGTTTGCACCTGAACATCAGAACCAAAACAGAAACCGCATGGATACCTCCGCATGTCTGGGCAAACGGAAATCCAGATCCAAATGAAATCAGGTTACTGTCCACTGTTCAGATTATGGAATGGATGTCAGATCACCCAAACTGGCATTCAATCGCTGCAGATTCTCGTTTTGGACAGTCAACCTCAATTGACGTAAAAATAGCCAGCCAGCAACTGTACTGGTCGTGGTATATCAAACACGTAGAAATGCTGGCTGACGAAGAATGCTACGGCGGTTTCGACAACTCAAAAGTAGAAGACATCGCATCATTCAGTTTGTGGTTTCCTAGCTACGGCATTATCCTTACATGGAACTGGTGTCCCGCAGAGTCAATCCATCGGCGAGCACAGGAACAGGGTATTCCCTACGACACTTGGTATGAATCAGGATTGCTTAACTCTACCTCCCCGAAAGATACTGTTGACGAGCAGTTAATCATCGACTGTTTGATAGGCACCAAGGATAACACCTACCCTGGGATACTGTCACACTTTCGCGGCTGCAGAGAAATCTGCTTTGACCGTTTTGGATCAACCCATATCTATCACACCCTCAGAGACTACGGTTACGCTGCCAGAGTTTACCCTCAGAACTTCACAGGAATGAATGAGCCATGTCGAAGGCTTGAAGCGATGTGCATTGACAAGCAGATTGCCCACGGTGGCAATCCGTTTTTGGAGTGGATGGTCAGTAATGTGATGGTCGTTCAGGACCGAGACGGTAAAGTCAGACCTGACAAGTACCACTCGACAAATAAGATTGACGGCGTCGTAGCGACACTAACAGCGATTGGTTCTTGGCTGTACCCGGAAAACGAAACAATCAGTGAAATCAGAGGGATGAAATAATGTTTGGACTGGGCAAACGCAAACAGGCAACTAACGCCCAACGCTCCGAAGTTCGTTCTCTGATTGATGCTGTCTTCAACAGTACAGCATTGACGTGGGAACGTCTCTTCGGTGTATTACGCAGTGAAGACTTAGCAACTGGGTCTGCCGAATCATCGCTCAAACTTACTGCGATCCGTTGTGCTCTCCAGATCTATACCAGCATGGCTGCAACATGCCCTCGACGCATGTATGCACTGGATGCTGACACCGGGGAAAATCTGAAAGTCGTCAAGACAACAGACAGTCCTGCAAGCCGTCTGTTCAGCCACTACTTCAACGATGACCTGAACTCAGATGATGCTCTTGTAACCATCGTCTACGATGTCCTCATGCACGGCAACTCTTACTTCCTGCGTGAGAAAGACAGTCAAGGCAGGACAGCACGACTGCACTATGTTCACCCTACTCGTATTCCACGGGCAAACATCCGGCGTGCTAATGGTAATGAGAAACTACTGACAGGCCGCACTGCAACCAAAGGTGAACTGGTTTACCGGATCGACAGCGGCCTAAGTTACCGTGACCGAAACGACGAAGCCGTCTTCGTACCTAAAGCAGACATTTCGCACTTCAAGGGAACGATACTAGATCAGGAACACCACAGAGCATTCGGATTTCTGGAGAACAGTGGTCTGTCTGTCGGTATGTACCAGGCATCTGAAGAGTTTGGATACAAATTCTACAGTAAGGGCATCGCCACTCAGATGTTCTTGACTACAGAGAACAGACTGTCTCCAGATGTTCTTAACCGCTTGCAGAGCCTGTTTGAAGATGATCCGAATGCACCACTGGAAAACATATTCAAGACTCGCATACTGGAGCAGGGACTGAAGCCGGTCCACATGGGTATTCCATTCCAACACCTGCAGTTTATTG
>Ga0099848_1001488_pt1 | contig 10966 bp, 14 predicted proteins | sample CB_VirMetaG_3_FD_78179 | JGI IMG/M metagenome (GOLD analysis project Ga0099848, IMG submission 78179) | Freshwater to marine saline gradient viral communities from Chesapeake Bay - CB_1508_1S Viral MetaG | ecosystem: Environmental > Aquatic > Marine > Coastal | place: USA: Chesapeake Bay... | reverse complement strand
ATTTATCATGCAATTAAAAATAATCAACCCTTCCACCCAATTGAACTTGGCAATTTAGACGCGAAGAGAGATTGGTCTGATAGCGAAGACTTCGTCGATGGCGTGTGGAAAATGCTAAACCAAGAAAAACCAAAAGATTATATTCTTTCTAGCGATGAAACTCATTCGATAAGAGAGTTTGCCGAAAAAGCTTTTAAGGCTGCAAATATTGATGGCGTTTGGCATGGAAACGGCGAAAATGAAGAGTTTTCAATCGCAAATGCAATGCGTGAAACGATTGATTTCAAATCTTCTGTTTTGGTTAAAATTAACCCAAAATATTATCGCCCCGCTGAAGTAGAATTATTATTAGGCGACTCAAGTTTAGCCAGAAAAGAATTAGGTTGGGAACCGAAAATTTCTTTTGACAAGCTAGTAGAAAGAATGGTAAAGTTTGACATCGAAAATCACAAACTCGGTGTATAAATATTTACTATGAAAAAACCTCTCATTTTCGAAGAACAGATTTCTCGCAAACCTGATTATTATCCTTGGACCGAAAAATTTATGCGGGCAATGTGGGAGGGGCATTGGACAGATAAAGAATTTAGCTTTTCCTCAGATCTTCAAGACTTTAAGGTGTCCTTGAACGATAAAGAAAGGGAAATAGTGATTAGAACTCTTTCCGCCATTGCCCAAATCGAAGTTGCCGTAAAAACTTTTTGGGTCAAAATCGGAGATAATTTGCCTCACCCATCTATTCGAGACCTTGGTTATGTAATGGCAAATATAGAGGTCATACATAATAATGCCTACGAAAGACTGTTAAACGAACTTGGTGTTGGAGACGTGTTCGCGCAAAATCTGCAACTAGAATGGATGTCTGGCAGAGTAAATTACCTAAGAAAATACACTCACAAATTCCACGAAGACAACAAGAAACAATTTATTTATTCTCTTATTCTTTTCACTCTGTTTGTTGAAAATGTTTCTTTATTCAGCCAGTTTTATGTAATAAAATGGTTTGGCCGCAAAAATCTTTTAAAAGACACAAACCAACAAGTATCTTATACCGTAAGAGAAGAAGATATACATGCAAAAATAGGTATTTATTTAATCAACGTGATTAAATCTGAATACCCCGAACTTTTTGATAAAGATCTAGAAGAAAAAATTCTTCATGAAGCCGGCGAAGCTTTCAAAGCCGAATCAAAAATCATAGACTGGCTCGTTAATGGCACGCAAACAGAATTTTTGTCCGCCGATATTTTGAAAGAGTTTATCAAAAACAGAATCAATGAGTCGCTTGTCCAAATAGGCTATAAGAAAATTTTTGAAATAGATTCAAAAATCCTTGAAAAAACATCTTGGTTTGATGAAATAGCCCTCGGAAACGAAATGACTGATTTCTTCTTCCAAAGGCCAACAAGCTACGTCAAGAAGTCTCAGTCTTTTGATGCCGATAATTTATTTTAAACAATATGTCAGAACAAGTTTATTCGCCGTTTTACTGGTTAAATGAAGAATCTAGAATTTTTTTGTCTAGGGGATATCTTTCAGAAAAAGAGTCTCCAGAGGACAGAATAAATGAAATAGCCAAAAATGCAGAAGCTATTTTAAAAATAGAAGGATTTGCCAAAAAATTTGTAAATTACATGTCTAAAGGATTCTATTCTTTAGCGACTCCAGTTTGGACAAACTTTGGCAAAAAAAGCGGCCTTCCTGTTTCTTGCTTTGGATCTTTTGTTCCAGATAGCACCGACCAAATTTTCGAAAAGATCGGTGAAATCGGAATGATGTCTAAGATGGGAGGCGGCACTTCTGGTTATTTTGGAGATATAAGACCAAGAGGATCTATTATCTCTACCGGCGGGAAAACAGATGGTCCTGTTAGGTTTATGGAGCTTTTTGATAAGACCGCTGATGTTATAAACCAAGGCTCTGCTCGAAGAGGGTCTTTTGCTGCATACCTTCCAGTTGAACATCCTGATGTTTTGGATTTTCTTAAAATCAGGTCTGATGGACATCCGATCCAAAATATGAGTATCGCTGTCACCATTACAAACGACTGGATGAAATCTATGATCGGCGGCGACAAATCAAAACGAGAAATCTGGGCCAAAATTATTCAAAAAAGATTTGAATCCGGTTATCCTTACGTTACGTTTATCGACAACATTAACGATAATAACCCTCAATGCTATAAAGATAAAAATCTAACCGTAAAAGCCCAAAATCTCTGCAATGAAATAACTTTGTTTTCTGATGATTTTCACTCTTTCGTATGCGTTCTTTCTTCTTTAAATCTTTTGCATTGGGATGAAATCGCCAAAACAGATGCGATTGAAACCCTTATTTATTTTCTAGATGCGGTTAATGAAGAATTTATTCAAAAAAGCGCCAATATTAAATTTATGCAATCAGCGCATAGATTCGCAAAAGAGCATCGCGCTCTTGGTGCCGGCGTTCTTGGATGGCATTCATTCCTCCAAAGCAGAGGCGTTCCATTTGAGTCGATGTCGGCCAAGCTTCTAAACAGTTCGATTTGGAAAACAATCAGAGAAAGAGCAGACTCTGCAACTCAGTTTTTGGCCAAACATCTTGGCGAGCCAGAAGCTTTAAAGGGTTACGGAAGAAGAAACACGCATACTCTTGCGGTAGCGCCCACAACATCTTCATCTTTTATTCTTGGTCAAATATCTCCGAGCATTGAACCTTTAAACAGTAATTATTTTGTTAAAAATTTAGCGAAAGGATCATTCACTTACAAGAATCCATTTTTAAAGAATGTTCTTCAAAAATACAGCCAAGACTCCCAAGAAACATGGAAGTCGATTTTAACAAAAGGCGGCTCCGTTCAACATCTTAAATTTCTTTCTCAAAAAGAAAGAGACACATTTAAAACATTCGGGGAAATATCTCAAAAAGAAATCATAATTCAAGCGAGCCAAAGACAAAAATACATAGACCAAGGACAAAGTTTAAATATCATGGTTCCTCTTGAAGTGTCTGCAAAAGAAGTCAGCCAGCTAATGATTTACGCTTGGGAAAACGGAATCAAAGGTCTTTATTATCAAAGAGGCGCAAACCCGGCTCAAGAGTTGAGTCGGACATTAAATGAATGTAAAAGTTGCGAAAGTTAAATCGCCGGCCGCCTTCGGGCGGCCTTATTTTTTTCACTGAATATTTTTGCAGTGTATATATTTCATATATGAATTTAGTGGTAGATTTTTCAGAACAAATCAAAGCCGCCCAACAAAAATTCGGAGGTAAAAAACGCAGCGAACTTAAAGACTCTGATTTTCTTTTTCCGAAAGATCGCTCTTTTCCAATTGTAACGCCATCAGACATTCCAGACGCGATTAGTAATTTTGGCAGAATGAAATCTACGATGTCTTATGAAAGCTTTTTGAAAAAACTACATGACTTTGCAAAAAAGAAGGGCGCCGAATTTGTGAAAGCTTTTCCAAAACAATCGAAAGAAAAACTTGGAATAAAGGAATAAAATGATATTTTTAGTAGACCTTTCGCCTCTTATCGCAAAAAAACGCCAAGGGCCAAAAAGCTCCGCCCAAACCCCAGCAAAACCAGAAGAGCGCAAAAAAGGTTCAAAAACAAACGAGCCCGGTTCCGCCGGAACAACTCCGGAAGCGAAAGAGCGCGCAAAAGAAGTTTTGAAAAGAAAAGATGAAAAACAATTAATTAGCAAAGCCGAAATAACTTTTAGCGAAAAAGTGACAAACGCTTTAAAACAAAAAGTAAAAGAGCATAACGCTAAATACTCTAAGAAAGTTACGCTATCTCAGTTAAAGAAAGTTTACAGAAGAGGCTTGGGAGCGTTTAGCGCGAGTCATAGACCCGGCAAAACCAGATCACAGTGGGCTTTCGCGAGGGTCAATATGTTTTTAAAAATGCAGAGAGGGGGAAAAGTAAAAGAAGCTTATCGCCGCGCAGATCAAGACGTAGCAAAAAGCAAATAAAAACATGAGCGACAAAATTATAGATATTTATCACTTTGATGACTACGATGAAGAAGATTTTATTAAAGCTTTTTCTGATTTGCAACAATTTGGTGTAAAAGATGAAGAACTAGATCTTAATTATTACGACATTGAAAATGAACATAGTAACTAAATTACTAACTTATCAAAATCAAGCAAAAATTCTTCACTGGCAAACGACTTCTTTTTCTCAACACGAAGCCTTGGGGGAATTATACGATTCTTTCAATGAAAAAATAGATTCTTTTCTTGAGGTTTTTATGGGTAAATATGGAAGAGTAGTCGCTCAGGATTCTTTCAAATTAACGCTAGAAAATTATAGCAATTTGCAGCCTCAATTATTCATGAACGATATTGAAAATTATTTGATTAATGAGCTTCCCACGATGCTCGATTCTAAAAAAGATACCGATCTTTTAAATATAAGAGATGAAATGCTCGCTTCTGTAAATAAAACCAAATATCTCCTCACTTTAAAATAAAATGAATATTTCCGTAAATCTAAGCAACGAAATCAAAGCCGCAAAAGAGAAGAAAACTTTAAACAAGCCTTTTAGGACCCCCAAAGGGCCTAAAAAATTCGCTGTTTACGTCAAAAATGAAAAAGGCAACATTGTAAAAGTTAATTTTGGCGACCCAAATATGGAAATCAAAAGAGACGATCCCGCTCGCCGCAAAAGCTTTCGCGCTCGTCATCAATGCGATACGAATCCCGGGCCAAGATGGAAAGCTAGATATTGGAGTTGTAAGTTTTGGCAAAGCAAAAAGTCTGTTACAGATTATACCTCCAAAGGCTGTGTAAACGACATTGTTCATCAATGGGACGGTATTACACTTTGGGAGGAGTCCGATCTGTTAAAGCTTCTTCCTTCTTTAGCGAACGCTGAAGAAATAAACGAAGAAACAGAATATGAAAACTCTGAATTGGCTAAAGAAAGTTATGAAATGGCATTAGGCCAGCTTGCTTATATTTCTGATTTTTCAAAAGATTTGCTAGAGAGACTAAGATCAAATCCTTCGCTCGGAGGAAAGCTTGAGCCTTGGGTTTTAAGCAAAATAACATTAATGGAAGATCATTTATTTGCTGTTCATAATTATATTGTTTACTCCCAAGAAGGAGGGCCTCACAAAATCAACTCAAAAGAAGACATGAAAGTCGGTGACAGAGTTTTGAACACAAATGCTTCTTGTCTTCATTTTAATAGCGAAGGACACATAAAAGAAATTAAAGACCTTCCAGAAGCTATGGGCAAAGTTGTTTCTTACGAAGTCACTAATGACGGAGAGAATTTTCAAAAAGGTGATATTCTAACAAAAACAATAGATCAATTAACTTTTCTACAATAAAATGAAATCAAATTTAAAATTCGACGTAAAAAATTTAACCGCTGAAGTCTCCATTTCAAATATGATGGAAGACGATGATGAAAAAGAGTTCCATGAATCTTACATGAGTGAATGCATGATGAACGAAGCGATGTTTGTTAATACCGCCGGAATGTCCAGTTCTGACGCTAAATACATGTGCGGCATGTCATATATGAAGAATCGCCCAATGCTAATGGAGGGCGCTGGAGAACTCACTGAAAGCCAAAAAAATCTTCCAGACAAACTTAAAATCGGCATCCTCAAGCGGTACGAAAAAGCAGGCACTTTATCAGAAGAAGGCAAAAAACAATTGCAAAGCATGGCGGCGGAATACAAAAAAGAAGAAATGCCAAAAGAAGAAATCAAAGCCGAACCAACAGCAGTTTTTGTTGAAAAGCCTGCGCCACCTTCTGGCGATATTACTCCCAATGCCGCCGAAGAAGGTTTAAAAATTGACGAAAAACTTAAAAAAGAAAACGTTGAAGATGCTTTAAAAAATCCAGATTTGCAAAGTCCTACATTTAGTCCAAGCAACGAATAACTAAATAACCGCTAGGAAACTAGCGGTTTTTTTGTCTCTTGACATTTATGGAAGTCGAAGTATCATTGCTTTGTGAAACCGAAGAAAGAAAAAAGGGAAAAGATCAATAAAAAAACATTGATCAAAAATCTTTTAAACGTTCCACCAAAATCCGATAAAACTTTTTGGGCCAAAGAGTTTAAACTGCTTAATGATATTTTGTTCGATTTTCCAGACGAGAAGTTCTGGAAAAAAATACAAGACAATATCGTTGTTCTGCAAAAAGTTCCATCTTTAGCTATTCATCTTTCACAAAACAACCAAAAAATAACTGAAAAATATAAACTTCATTTGTACGAAGTTGATTTTCAGAATCCCAAATATTTCATCGGGGAAAAACAAGGCTGCGATTATCACGCAAACAAAAAACCAAAAACAATTAAACAATTTTTATCATGAGTAAAAAATCGAAGGAAGAAAGCGCCGAAAACAATATCTTAACGTCTCAAGATCAGCTAAAAAGTTTCTTAAAAAGCAATAAAGAAGCTCATTATAATTTCGAAGACGCTATTGACTATAAAGTCTCTAGTGGAAGTTTGCTTTTTGATTACAGTCTGGACGGCGGACTAGGAACTGGTCTACATAGATTTTGCGGGACGAATGAAGGAGGCAAAACAAGTTCCGCATTACAGTTCATGAAAAACTTTTTGCTTACCCAAAAAAATGGAAAAGGCTTTTACATAAAAGCAGAAGGCCGATTAAGTAAAGAGATGATTGAAAGATCTGGTGTAAAATTTGTTTTCAAACCTGAAGAGTGGGTTCTTGGAACTTGTTTTGTATTTGAATCAAACATTCATGAAACAGTATTCGACGCAATGCGCGAGTTAATCGGCAAAAACGACGAAAAGATTAGATATTTTTTCCTTCTTGACTCTGTAGACGGTTTGATTCGAAAAATGGATTTAGATAAAACTTTCGAAGAATCGCAAAAAGTTGCTGGTGGCGCCGTTATAGCCGCCGATCTTATGAAGCGAGTTTCTATTGCGTTGCAGAAGCGCGGCCACATCGCCATATTCATTTCTCAAGTTCGCGCCGACATTAAACTAGATCCATATAGCAAAGCTCCTATTCGACAAACTTCCGCAACAGGAGGAAACGCTTTGCTGCATTTCGCAAATTGGATTATTGAGTTTGAACCTAGATTTAGTAAAGATCTTATTCTCGAAGATCCAAACACAAATTATGACGAACATAAAAATCCATACATAGGACATATCGTTAAAATTGTTGTAAAAAAATCGCCAAACGAAAAAACAAATGCAAAAATAAACTACCCAATCAGATACGGAAGAAAAAATGGCACTTCAAATTGGATCGAAAAAGAAATTTTAGACCTGCTTTTTATGTGGGAAATCGCAACGAAAAAGGGTCCGTGGATTTCTTTTGATGAGGAATTTTTAGCCTCTATAAAAGAAGCTGGATTTGAAGACTTTCCAATTCAAGTTCAAGGGGCGGCGAGATTCGAAAAACTTATTAACGAAAATGATTTGCTAAAAAGCTTTTTCATAAATTACATTCGCAAAAACATTTTAAATTTCGACGATGCAATTTATAACTCTGACGAATAAAAAAAGAAAACCCAAAAACTTGCAAAAATATTTGATAAATTGGTCTTCAGATAGCCGAAGCAAATTTCAAACAGAAGTTAAAAAATATTTAAAAAAATACTGGCTTCACAATGTTGTTTTCGAAGAGTTTCCAATCGTTGGAACACGGCTTTCTTTGGATTTTTATAACGCCAATAAAAAAATAGCGATAGAAGTTCAAGGCCGCCAACATACAAAATATATAGAATTTTTTCATCAAACGCGGGCCAACTTTTTGCACCAACTGAAAAGAGATGAAAACAAAGAAAAATTCTGTGAGCTTAATGGAATTATTCTCGTTACCATATACGAAAACGACAAGATTGATAAAGACTTATTTGAAAATCAAGGTGTAATTCTTTAAAGAAATGAAAAAAGAAAAAAAATCAGAAAACTTCAAAAACTTTAAAATTCCAGAAAACTATTTTAATAGATTATTTGAGTTTACTGGTTCTGACGAGTCTTCAAAAGGGTTTATAGTCGCTTATGTAGATCAAGATGGATGTCCAATGATATACAGTAAAATTGCCAGCCCAATCGTAGAAATGGGTTTAATAAAAACTTTGGAAAATTACTTGACCGAAATTAACAACTCTCAAGATTCCATTGACTTGAGCCAAGATCCAGAGTAGTATAGTGCAAAATGATTTACTCTTACGATTTAGAAACACAATTACTTGCAGGCATTCTTAAGTACCCGGATAGATATTCAGACATTTCTCCTTTTATTACAGAAAAAGATTTTTGGTCAGAAACCTCAAAAATAAACAGAACACTATTTCTTGTTCTTAAACAAGCGATAGAGAACGGCGAAAATATTGACGACGTAGTCATTTCTCAAAGAGTTAAAAACTACGGAATCACTTTTGACGACAACATAAACCCCGCAGATTATATTGAGTCTTTATCTCTCAAAAAAATCTCTCCTGATTCAATTATTAGCGTTGCTAGAGAATTAAAAAAGTACACAATTAGAAGAGAAATCGCTTTTTGCGGGGCAGAAATCAATAAAAAAATGAAGAGTATTTCTCCTTCTTCTAATTATTCTTCTATTATTGAAATGGCCGATAAAATTTATAATGAACAGATAAATTTGTATGAGAATAGCGACGCCCAGCCAGAAAATATTTTTGATTGCATGGAAGATATTATTGAAGAAAGAGGAAATAACCCTGTTGAAGAATTTGGTTTTTCTGGCCCCCATCCAGTTCTGCAAGATGTTTATGGATCGCTTCTGAGGCCGGGAAATATTACTGTTATCGTGGCGAGGTCGGGTGTTGGAAAAACTCAGTTTTGCTTAGATTTTACAAGTAAAGTTTCAGAAAAATATTCAGTTCCAGTTTTACATTTTGATAACGGAGAAATGAGCAAAGAAGAACTTATTTTCCGTCAATGCGCGGCAATGTCTGGCGTTCCAATTTATCTTCTTGAAAGCGGAAACTGGAGAAAAGCCGGATCAGAAATAGTCAATAAAGTAAGAAATGTTTGGGCGACATTAAAAGAAAGATACAAACATCTTTATTACTACAATGTCGGCGGCATGAATGTTGATTCTCAAATTAGCGTTCTTAAAAGATTTTACTATTCAAAAATAGGAAGAGGAAAACCATTAATTTTTAGTTTTGATTACATCAAAACAACAAGCGAAAACGCCAACAATAAAACAGAATGGCAAGTTGTAGGCGAAATGGTTGATAAGTATAAAAAATGCATTCAGCGCGACATCAAATCCGATTCAGGCCCTTGCATTGCGATGATGACTTCCGTACAATCAAATCGATCTGGCATTGTAACAAACAAAGTTGCGGCAAACGTAGTTGACGACGAAAGCATTGTGTCTTTGTCTGACCGAATCACTCAATTTTCTTCTCACATGTTTATTTTGCGAAATAAAACATTTGATGAACTGCAAAGCGAAAAAGGTTTCGGAACTCACAAGCTTATCAATATCAAAGCTAGGCATCTTGGCAGAGATATTGCTGGCGCTATAAATCCCGTAAAAATGCCGGACGATTCACTAAAAAAGAATTTCATTAACCTCGAAATAAAGAATTTCTCTGTCGCAGAAAAAGGCGACTTGAGAGACATCGTCAATTCTCTTTCTACAACAGCAACGCTTTCTCAAGATGGAACCGACGACGTACCTGACATGGACTGATGATAAGTCGGAGAAGATAAAACAAGTCTTAACGGATCTTGGTTATGATTTAGCCGACAAAGGAAAATATTGGCATTCAAGAGCGGTCTACAGAAACGGCGATAATCGAACGGCTTTGCAGATTTGGAAAAATACTGGCATCTGGAGAGATTTTGTAGCTAACACAAGATACCAACCTTTTAAAAAACTTATTGAACTTAGCTGCTCAAACGATATAAAATTAGAAGAAGTTTCTACTTTCTTAGAAGATAAAGCCGATTCTTTTATTCAGTTTTCAAAAACCCCCAAAATGGAAATAGAACAATTTTTTGACCACGAAGAAGTAAAAACTCTTTTGCCGCATTACAAATTTTACAACGACAAAAAAATAACAAACTCTACTCTTCGTTTGTATAACGGAGGTTTTTCAATGTCTGGAAAAATGAATGGTCGGTTTGTTTTTCCTGTTTACGATGAAAACAAAAAAATAATCGGTTTAAGTGGCAGACACTTGCTTTGGAAAGACGGCTCCCCTTTTCCCAAATGGAAACATCTTGGTCGAAAAGCGAACTGGCTTTATCCAATTAATTTGCCGCCCCAGAACGATGAGAAAACAAATATTTTTAACAAATGCATTGAAGAAAAAAAACAGATTATTCTTGTCGAAGGAATTGGAGACAGCTTGGCCCTCACAGAACAAGGGTTTTATAACCACATGGTTGTTTTCGGCTTGGACATAAGCTCTAAACAAATTTCTCATTTGCTGAGTTACGATTTAGACAAAATTATAATTGCAACAAATAATGATTACAATAAAACAATAAACAGGGGGCTATCCGGCGCCATCAAAATTTTTCTCAAACTTATCAAATATTTTGATGTATCAAAAGTAGAAATAAAACTGCCTGTAAGAAAAGACTTCGGCCAAATGCTTGAAGAAGAAATCGACATAACAGAATGGGCAAATAAAAAAACAAACAAAAACAAACAGATAAAATATATACTCAAAAACCATCAAAATATAGATCACAAATGCACATCCATTCTTCAAAACTTTTTAGAGGACTCTCAAATTGAAAGAGACACTATCAGCAAGCAAGATTAAAACACTCAAGTCTTGCTCTTGGCAGTATTGGTGCAAATACCATTTAAAACTGCCAGACAAAACAAATAGTGGAGCCCTAAAGGGAGAAATTGTGCATTTAGTTTTGGAATGCCTTGGTGAAGCTAGACATAAAAAACATTATGACTTGATAATAAAAAAGAAAGAAATATTCGCTTCAAAAGGAATTAAAAAGCTTGTTCTTAAACACGT
>Ga0099848_1001486_pt1 | contig 10973 bp, 7 predicted proteins | sample CB_VirMetaG_3_FD_78179 | JGI IMG/M metagenome (GOLD analysis project Ga0099848, IMG submission 78179) | Freshwater to marine saline gradient viral communities from Chesapeake Bay - CB_1508_1S Viral MetaG | ecosystem: Environmental > Aquatic > Marine > Coastal | place: USA: Chesapeake Bay... | reverse complement strand
TCCCTGGCACCACACAAACTCCTGGTCAAACTCCTGGTCAAACTACGGGCCAAACTACGGGCCAAACTACTGGTCAAACTACTGGTCAAACTACTGGTCAAACTACTGGTCAAACCACGGGTCAAACCACGGGTCAAACTACCGACCAGACTACCGACCAGACTACCGACCAGACTGATACTACTGGCACTGCTACTCCCACGTTTCCGCCAGAAGACAATAACACCCCTCCGCCCCCTCAACTACCCCCTTCAGACGAAACTGTTACTCCGCCACCACCTCCGCCCCCACCGCCTCCCACTCCCCCCAGCGGAGGTGGTACTGTCGTGCCGCCATCTGCACCTGTAACTCCAGAGCAACAGGCACAGCAGGCTATTGCCAGGGAAGATGCTTTGGCGCAAATGGCTCCCGTCCCAGAAGAAGCATTGGGTAAAGGACTACGCCTCAGCGGAGCCGATAAAACTGCTTACGAAATTAAGGCTTTGTCGCCATTTATGCGTCAAAGACAACTAGAAAGACGGGGCGGATTGTTTACTGGCGGCGGCAAAAACACGCCGTTTATCGGCAGGTCGTTCCGTGGATAATCCCCACTAGGGGCTTATTGTAGGAGTATTTATGGCCAATCCATTTACAAGCAAAGAAGAGGACGGCTTCCTTGAAAACCTTAAGGAGGCTGACTGGGGTGGACTTGCGCAAAACATTGGGGAAGGTTTGCGCGACGAGTTCACGGGCATAGACGACTATATCCGCGCAGTTAAATACGCAGCAAAGGGAGACTTTCTACGAGCAGCCAAATCGTACTATGCTGGTAACATTGAGTTGGCCACCACGTTGGCAACTTTTGGTGTTGGCAGCGGCGCTTTGGCTGGCGCAAAAGCGGGACTCAAAGCCGCACAGTTTGGAGTAAAGGGAGCGCGTGCTGGCAGGGCGGCAAGAGTTTTAAAGTCTTACGACGCTGCTAAGGCCGCAAAGGTTGCTGGTGCCGCTAAAAAGATTAGTGCAAAGCGGGCAGCATTTTCCCCAATGGAACTGTCTAAGGTTTTACGTGGTCTTACACTAGACGAACAAGCCGCTGCTAAGGCTCTTGGTCGCGCAGGCGCAAAGCGCAATCTTGTTTCGCGGGCTAGTGAACCTATTGAAAAGGAAGCAGCAGAACTATTTGCTAAAAACTTTGACACAGAACTTGATATTGCAAGGCGCGCAGAATTCAATCTTCCTCCAGCAATCGGAACAACAAAGAGAAAGATAGGAGACACTACTTTGCGCCGAGCAACCGCTGGTATTGGCACTGGTCGCGGCGGCATTGCTGGCACCGTCACTCGCGGCATTGCCGTACTTGGCGGCGCTCCTGGTTCTCAAGGCAGGTTGGCACGCAGTGCGGCGCGCGCACGGTACAATAAAGAAGTTCCGTCGTTTGGTGCCCGTATTGGCGAGAGCGTATCTGGCAAGTACCCAGTTTTAACTAAAACGGGCCTTGACCCTGTTGGTATGGCTATGGCTCGGCGTCAGGGACCAGCGATGACCCCGTACGGTATCACGCAGGAACAGTACGACCAGTTGCAGACATCTCTTAATCCAACCGAGTTTAACATTCTTCTTCAAGTTCTTCAGGAACAAGCACAGCAAGGAGCAGTAAATGGCTGACGGAACTAACCAGCAACCAGCACCACAAAGTCCTGTTGTTATACGCAACACCATCGACCCCAAAACTGGTCGTGCCGTACCGCAGTATTTTATAACAACGCCGTACGGTGCCTCGCCTATTTCGGAGGAGCAGGCTTTTAAAATTAACGCCGATTTTTATAAAAACAACTACAAGGTGCCAACTGGCGGTACTGGCGTTGGTGGCACGCGTAAGGCTGGTCGTGAGTTTGAGCGCGGTATGGCAAACATCAAGACGCGTCGCGCTCTTAGCCAGATGGAGGCTGGACAAAAAAAGCGTGGCATTCGTCGTGCTGGTAAAAGCGCTATTGCGCAGAATCGCGGCGTAACCGCAGAAACTGGTGGCGCCGTGCGCGGACCTGTTGCCGCTATGCCTGTTGAGTATCTGTCCAGGAGTATGGGCAGGGGTCTTGCGCAGGCTGATATTGCTCAGGCGCAACGCGAGGCTGGGTTTACAACGGATGCGCTGAGTCTTGAAAAAAATAGGCAAGAGGCTTTATACAACATTGCTTTGGGCCGAGCGCGCGCTTTGGAAGCGCGGGGTCGCCAGGTTGCTGAGCAACTTCAAGCGGCTGGTTTTAGCCCAGAGGCTATTCAACGAGTACTAGAAGGGATGGGACAATAACTATGGCTGAAGAAACAGAAGAGCAAAAGAAGAAGGAAAGAAGTAGACAATACTATACCGTTGGTATGCCCATACAGACTGTAGGGGCGCAAGACGAGCAGGGAATTCCTGTTTACGGCAGCACTGTGCAAACGCCGCAGAGTTGGTGGGATAGAAATATGCCTGGCTGGTTGGGCGGAGGAGACGTAAACTATGAAGTTTTGCCGATTTCTCTTGAAGGCTTGCCATCGTCAGAAGAGTTATGGAATAAAGAGAGGGCTGAAGCAAGGAAGAACGCAAACACATATGACGAGCAATTTTATCGTGAGCAACGCGATTTGTTTTCTAACTTGCAAATGGATACTGCTGCTAAACTTGCTGCCTGGGACAGGGCCATTGCGGGCGCGTACGGTGCTGCTGGTGCACAGGCTCGACGCGGTGGGCAAAATATCTACTCTGCCGGTCAGCGTGCGGCTGGAGAAGTAGCGGGCGCATCCGATGCCGCTGCTTCCCGCGCTGCTGGGTACTTGTCTGGTCAGGGTATGCCTGGGACTACAGTATCTGGTTTGGCTGGAACTTCTGGTGGGGAGTCTTTTGACCCCACTATGGGCCGCGCCTACGGAGGTATTCAAGCCGAAACTATTGGCCGCGAGGCGGCGTATGATGCTCAAGAGTTGGCCGCCCGTGGCAGCGGTATGTCTGCTGGCCGTCAAAGTTTGCTGGATGCTTTTATGATTCAAACTGATGGTCTTATTGCGCAACTTGACTCGGCGGCAATTGCTGCGCGTGCGCAAGGCCGTGCGGCTGAAGCGGCTGCGGTTAAAGCCGTGGAAGAAAGAGCAAAGAATGACGTTCTTAATCCTCAAACTCTTAACTTGGTTGAGCGTCGCGCAAACGAAGCGTGGAACAACGAGGAAGTTAGAAAACTTTTTGGTAACGACCGTGATGCGTACAACACTGCTATTGCTTATCTGGTTGAACAAAAGAGCCGACGTGTACTTACGGATTTCTGGAATCTTGTGTCGTATGGTACAGATGTTCAGCCGTTGTTGCCGCCTAGCGCAGAAGAGTCAGCAGCAGCCCTCGCCGCCCTTACTGGACAATAAAGGACAAAACTAGTGGCAATAGAGAAGCCTTTGGATGATGCTACGCTTGATGTGCTCGAGCGTATTGTGTCGAATAGAGACACTATGCGTCCATACAAAAAGCGCATTCCTGTAGCCACATCTTCTAACAAATCCGCCAAAGATATCCTAAATAAAATGGGAGCGGTTCAAACTAACCGCACTATTCTGGAAATTCTCGGTGCGGCGGAAGAAGCGCAGAAGGCGCGTCCTGGTTTGGTGTCTGCATTCTTGGACCCGCAAAAAGGTTCACTGTTTGCACCTGCGCGTTTTGGTAGCGCGTTTCTTGCCGACGTTTTGGGGCTTGGTGAAAACTCTAAGGCTGGCGCTAAACTTCGTAGTTACAATCCGTTGGAGTCGGCTGTGCGGTCGGCAAGCGGAGAGTTTGCGGTTACGGGCGGGGACATCATTCCAGTTCGTGACAGCGACAACCTGGTTGAGCGTGGCGGTAAACTTATCGGTGCTCTTGCTTGGGATATTCTTACTGACCCAACTTCGTATGTCGGCGGTCCTAGCGCTTTGTCGCGTAAGGGCGTTATTGAGACGGCTGTTACGCAGGCAAATATGCGTAGATTTCTTGACACTGTTCGCGTTAAGGCGTTGAAGGAAGGATTTGATTCCCGTTACGTTGACGACATTGTAGAGAAGTTGGCTTCGCAAAATAGAAGGTTTGCTATTGGCGACATTGTTCCGAGAGAAATCCTCGACAATGCTGGCAACCCAACTGGTCTGCGCAAACTTGTTCGCGCCTCAGATGGCGCAGAAATTGGCGCGGACGAGTTGCTGGATATAGCCGCATACGAGTTGTCGTCTACTATGTCAGAGAACTATTTTCAGTTCGGAGCATCTGGCGCATACGACTATCTAACCGAGATTTTGTCAAGCGAACGTTTCGGTCAAAAGAGTCTTGATTTTGCTGATAAAATATTTCAAACAGATTTGCCGCGCGAACTGGTCGGTGGTCTGTACGTCATCAATCCTTTAACTGGGAAGCGTCTTGTTCGCATTGCGGGCGGCAAAGGCCGCAGTAACGCCGCAAAAGACTTTGTAAACAAAGCACGGTTTACTACGGCTCGCGGTACCCGTATGGTGCCACGGGAACTCAGCGGGGAATCTGGTCCTATCTGGGCGCAGGCTTTGGAAGATATGCATCCTGCGCAGCGCGCACTTAAGGGTTCAACGCGTACGACGTTTGGCGAGTACTTAAAGTACAAGGAAGTTGCGCGAAAGAGCGGCTCACTTGTGGACGAGTTAAATACTGGTGCGGTCAACACAGTTAAGACAATCATTCGCGGTAGGCAGGATTTGGAGAAGCGTCTTGGTGCAGACGCCGCAAAACTTTATGACCAGAATGTCACTGAAGCCGCCTGGCGTGCTGGTTCCTTGAGTGACGAGCAGCGAGCAGAAATCATTGGCCGCAACACAGCAAGTATGACATCTGATGAGTTGGCCATTCATATGGCAGACCGTCACGGTCTTGCCATCAACGGAGTATTCCGCGAGATGGCTGCCGAGTTGCAGAAATACGGTATTGATATTCCGTTGCAAAAGAACTTTCTGCCACTCTTCTATAGCCAAAACGCGTTAAAGTATTTGCGCAAGTATGAGCCACGTCAGGGCGTGGACTTGCGAGACTTTTACAGTGGAGAAATTAGCCGCGAAACTTTCGAGTCTCCAATGACTCAAGAGGAACTTGCTAAGTTTTTACAGGTAGATGTAAGCGACGTTGATAAACTGTTTGCTTCGCCAGTGGAGGCAAACAAGCGCGCACGGGAACTGTACGGTGTTGATGGTATGTTTGAAACAGACGTTACTCGTCTTATATCTCGTTACAGTAACTGGGCTTCGCACCGTATTGCATCGCAGGTTAGCGTGGATGTTATGCGTCGTTTTGGTGTTCTTATCAAAGTTGACGACATTGTTACCCGCACCATAAATGCAAACAACGCACAGGCATTCATTGATGCTGCCGAGGGTTTGTCTTCTGTTGTTCGTAAAAGACTACAAGAAGTTGTTGATAACGATGCACAGGCTTTGCGTGCGGCTGCTTCCGAGGATTCCATCACGAAGGAAAACGTCCGACGCAAAGCAGTTCTTAAAGACGCGCAAACTAAACTTAACGATATTCTTAACGAAGAGCAGAGGTTGCTTGAGGAGTTGCGAGACGCAAATTCTGTCATTCGCCGCACGGCACTCACAGACGAAAAGTATGTTGCAAACTTGCGCAGAGAACTTACCCGAGGCACGGCAGCCGAACAGGGCAAGGCCGCTGTACTGACCAGCAAGATTCGCAATCTGCAAAAGGTGTTTGACCGTTACGAGGCGCGCATAGCAACTACCAAGAAGAGCCTTGCTGGTTATAAGGCACGCAAGACTCGTCTTGAAAACATCATTGCTGGACCAAAAACCAAAACCGTTATCGACCCCACGACGGGGGCAAAGAAGCGTGTCAAGATTGCTCGTCCATCCGATGAAGATTTGACAAAGGTTACCGCGCAACTTGAGGAGTTGAACGCGCAGATTGAGCAACTTGAACTTGACTTGCAATTTACTAGCATCGACCTTGTGGAGATGTTTGATACTCGTGAGGCTATGCGTGAGTTTGTTTCTGACGTGCAAGATATCAACGTCCAGTCCGTCATTGAACAAAGGCTTAGGCCGTTTGTTGAGGCTATTGATACTGTGCGAACCAAGTCGGAAGAACTTGTCCGCGTGCGTGCTTTGAAGAAAGAAGCCCGAGCAAATCTGAAGACTGCACGTATCGACTCGCGGGTTTTGCGCGCAAAGGAAGTAAATAAGAGAATTGAAGCGTACATTGCGGCGTCAGAAAAACTGACTCAGTTTTCTGTAAGTATTCGTGGAGTAAAAAAGGAAGCGTTAACCGCAAAGCAAGCCAAGCGTTTAGAGTATCTTAAGAACTCGCAAAAGGTTGCACTTAAAAAGTTAGAAGAAGCAATCGGCTGGACAGCAAACCGTAAGACCACCCGAGTGACGGCTGGTCGGGAGTTTGCCCGAGAGTTGCGAAAACACGTCAAGAATTTGACAGCAAATAACGCGCGTATGCTTACCGTGTTTGCTGACCCAGAACTTCTGGAACAGTTTACCAAGCGGGTTGTAGATTCATCGTTGTCGCACGACGAGCGTATGGAAGCATTCGGCGCACTGTTTAAATCATACAGGTCTATTCGTCGTTTTGTTACAGATGAAGATTTGAGTAAACTTACGGAACTTCAACGGCGTTTGTACAATCCTGCACCTGGCGTCAAAGAGTCTGTTATTGAAGAAGTTACTGGACCGTACACTGCTCAGTACAGTAAACTTAGGAGTGACCTGGCGGCAGCAGAACGACGGAATGACGGCAAGGCTGTTGCCGAGTTGACTGCGCAGATTCGAAAAGTTGAAATGCTTGCAGACAAAGATATGTTCTCTCTTGTGGGCGCGGGCAAAAACATTCGTGTGCCGCGCGCCTATGAAAATGTTTATGGTTCTCTTGGTATTCGCCGTGTTCTCGAGCGCATTCATCAAGTGCAGAACGACCCGAACGAGTGGGAACAAATTATTCGCGGAGTCTACGACCCACTGTTGTTTGTTTGGAAAACGCAGGCAACGGTAGGCCGTGGCCCTGCGTATGTCATCAACAACCTTGTTAGCGCTTTTGCCAACAACTATCTTGGTAACGTAACTGTAGCGGACCACTGGCAGTCTGCCCGTCTGCTTGGCGCACTTGACAGCGCCCAAGATAAGGCAAAGAAGTTTATGCAAACGCAGGCGGAATACGACTACAACGTCTATGCCGATAAGGTTACTGAGGAGTTGTCGAAGGAACTTAAGCAACTTAGTGCGCGTTACAACGTTGATATGGAAGAGTTCTTTATGGACTTTATGGAATCGCCAGCCTGGTGGAGTACCGAGTCGGTGTTTACCCTTGAAGAGTTGGCTCAAGGCGGGTTGGTTGCAAACCCAACCAAACTTACCGATGGTGACGAAATTCTTGGAGTAAACTTTAAGTTTCGCGTAGACCCAGACAAAGAACTGTCTGTTGGTATGAAACGTTTCCGCAAGGGCGTTAACATTCTGTTGACGAATCCTATGCAGAGAAAGTTTAACTCGTGGGCGCAAAAGAGCGAAGTGTATGTGCGACTTGCCGCCTATATCCACGGTCGTAAACAGTTCGGTAACCACGAGTCGGCGTTGAATCTTGTCTACGCTTTGCACTTTGACTACCGCGACCTCGGCCAGGCCGAACAGTGGGTGAAGCGCCTTGCACCTTTCTACACGTGGAATCGTTACAACATTCCGCTGCAACTTCGCGCAATGTTTTTCCAGACAGACAAAATCAAAAACCTTGTTCGCATCAACGAAAACTTTGAAGAGTACTTTGGTGCTGACAGCGACTCAAGTTGGATGGAAGACGTTATGCCAGAATGGTTTGACGTGCAGGGAGGTTGGGTTTCACGTTTTGGTTTCGCTGGTAGGCCGTTGGCGTTTACGTCTCGTCTTCCTATCTACGACCTAGACAAGACTCTGCAGGTTCATATGGTTGAGGGTATACCCGTGATGGTGTCTCCTCGCCGCGACGCGGTTGCCCAGTTGCTCGGCCCTGGTGTTACCCCACTTGAATGGATTGGTAACGTTAACTTTGACACTGGGCGTCCGTTTAAAGACGACCGCGAAAAGTTGTTCCGACTGTTGACTGGCCTTGTACCAGTTGCTTACACTGGCAAGCGTTTTATTTCTGCGACAACTTTGCCACTTGAACTTGCTGGTGTAAATGTAAACCTTCCGCTGATTGATGAAAGCCGTAACGCGTCGGACGCTATCAACCTGCTTCTCGGCGCACCTTTCTCCGCACAAACGGTCAGTGAAAGCAGTTTGACCAGCGGCTTGATGGGAACTGCCGAGGCTCAGGTTGCCCAGATTACCGAGTTGGCGGCCAAAGCCAACGTTGACGTGGACTGGCTGCGCAAGATGATTCGTCGCGGACTGACTGTCCAGCAAATCAAAACTTTGGTCCAGAACGGATACGGAAAAGCAGACCTACTGGCGCGAGAAAAGGCTTTGCGTGCCGAGGTTCGGGAGCCTAACCGCGACTACGGACAGGTTCTGGACGCTTTTATCAGTGGAAACCCCAACGTTACTGGGTACCCTCCCCAGTAGCGGCTTACTATAGGAGATTTTATGGCTACCGTTAGAAACGCTATGGAGAACGCTGACGAGAGGCAGCGACGCAAACTCGCCCAGCAGCAGGCGCTGAATAGCGCTGCCAAGCAACCAGGGATGGTTTACAAAACCATACCAGGTGGAGAGCCTAAGGAGCAACCAGGGATGGTTTACAAAACTATACCAGGTAGAAAGTTTGAACAGCAACCTGTTGAACGGCGCGTTCAGCAACCTGTTAAGCAGCCTGGTCAACGAGTCGTTAGAATGGGACCTGTGCAGCCCCCCGCCAACAACTTTAATCGCCCTGTTCCCCCGCCAAGAATTATCGGGGGTCTTAGGCCAATGCCAGTTAAGCGTCCGTCGATGCGTCCAGGTATTCCAGTTCCGCCGTCAGTCAGGCCACAGCCTACTGCTGGTATGATTCCTAATCCAAACGCAGAGCGTCCAACAGTACCAGCAAGGCCTGCGCCGAAACCTGCACTGAAGCCTGTTGCGCCGCCGCGTAAACGGCCACGAGTTAAGCGTATCAACTATGGTGGTATGCGATGACACTAGAGATTATCACAAGCGGTGGCGTGGCCGCCGCAATAGCAGCCATTTGGCGATTCTTGCGCACTGACACAGGTCGTCGCTTACTAACGTCATTTAAGTTACCGTCAGCAAGGCAGTCGTGCGAGGAGGTGCGCGCAGCGTTGGAAACATTGTCACAAGTAGTTCAAGCACAAGGAGAGTCGTTGGAGTGGTTGCGTTCAGAGTTAAGCAAGGCCCGTCAGGAGTTAGAGGATGAGAAGTCGCGACTGGAGGCAGACAATGCCAAACTACGCAAACGAGTTGCAGAACTTGAGGCACAAGTCAAGGTCCTCGAGGGTGCGCTTGCTGCAAGGAAACGAAATGCTACACGCAATGTTGTTGCTAAATCTACACGGAGGAAAAAGTAAATGTACACCTATGGAATAACTGGAACTAGCGTCAACGAGTTTGGTGATGTGACCATCACGGGCGTGTTGAACGGTCAAATTTTGCAGTACAACAGCACGACTGGGCAGTGGGAAAATGTTACACCTTCTGCGGGCGCAAGTGACCTTGACGACTTGACGGATGTTGTCATCACCTCACCTGAAGAGTTCCAGGTGCTTGAATACAACGGCACTAACTGGGTCAACAACCACGCGTCTGTTACCACCTATGTGCGAAACGTTGACTCGGTGACGCTGGGCACTGGCACCGTCGTTTACCTGTTCGGTGCTACTGGCGACCACGCCACCGTAAAGCGCGCCGACAACGACTCGGACGCTACGTCGTCTAAGACGGTTGGCCTTGTGGCTGCTTCCATCGACCCGAACCAGAACGGAACTGTAGTTACCCGCGGCTATGTGGACGGCATCGACCTGTCCGTCGGCTACGCCCCAGGCGATATCCTGTGGTTGGGCGAAGACGGTGGCTTCACGAAGGTCAAGCCGACCGCACCAGAACACCTTGTGTTCATTGGTGTCGTTGTCCGCGCCACCAACAACGGCATCGTGTATGTGGCGGTGCAGAATGGTTACGAACTTGACGAACTTCACGATGTCGCAGTAGCCTCGCCAGCGCGCGGCGAGGTTCTTGCTTGGGACGCTGACTCTTCTTTGTGGGTAAATGCGCCGACAACCGTAGCATCGGAGAGTTTGCAAACTCCAGTTGACGCCCGTCGCTACGCTCAGTTGGGTGGCCTGCTTGGTCCTGTTGTTGGCGCCAACATTGGTGGGGCACAGTTTATCGTGTTCCGCAGCGCCTGCGAAGTGGACGAGTTGTCCGTATATCTAACGGCAACCTACTCTGGCGCAAGCACCTACGACTATCGTCTTGGCGCATACAGGGATAACGATGGTGTGCCTGGCGCGCTAATCGTTGACGCTGGGACAGTTAGCATCTCAACTGGCGCTACTATGGGATACAAGACTATCAGTTTAGGCACACCGTTTTCTGTTGCTGCTGGAGAACGTATTTGGTTTTTGGCTGCGGCAACCCACTTCGGGGCTGTGCCTAACGTAAACCACGTTCTTGGGCATCTGCAGCCATACAGCGACTACGGTATTGTCGGAGCCTTTCAAGGTTCTGCTTGCGCGTTTGCCTATGCTACTGGCCCAGCAACGGCGCTCCCAGACCCGTTCGTTCTTGGCTCACCGCAGGAGACGCAAACCGCTGCTGTTACGGTGTACGCTAAGGTAAACATCCCGTAATCCCCAGAAAAGGCTAAATATAGGAGAAACTATGATACTTAACTCAGGAACTTCAATCAATACTTCGGACAGTGTGGCTATGGCCGCAGTGAGTCTGCCAGCATTTACTGGCACGATGCGTCCAGTCATCCAGAACCTCGGACCTGGTGACCTGTACCTCGGCACTAACAACACCAACCTTACCACGGTTGGAATCAAGTTGCC
>Ga0099848_1001483_pt1 | contig 10982 bp, 13 predicted proteins | sample CB_VirMetaG_3_FD_78179 | JGI IMG/M metagenome (GOLD analysis project Ga0099848, IMG submission 78179) | Freshwater to marine saline gradient viral communities from Chesapeake Bay - CB_1508_1S Viral MetaG | ecosystem: Environmental > Aquatic > Marine > Coastal | place: USA: Chesapeake Bay... | reverse complement strand
CGTGCCGCCAGGTAGTTTGGCTAGCGTAATCGTGCCGCTCGTTGTGATGATACCTTTATTAAAAATGGAATCATCCGTAAGCTGAATATTCAGAAGATTCGAAGTATAATTCGTTCCACCAATAGTGAGAATAATACCACTGGTTTTATTGACAAGCCAAGCCATATCAGATCTCCGTCAAGCCAATGGAGGCGACCCAATCATTTGGGCCGAACTTTGAGTAAGTGGGTGCCGTAGAAACCACGGAGGATGCCGTCACCGTTGACCCAAATGTACTATCGCTAATTGAAACAACGCAACTAAGCCCAGTTCCAATATCAGTTGCCCATGCGCGATACATACTCTCCAGTTCCTGCGTGTCAGCATCACTCAGGACACCGCTAATCGCCCAAATGCGCTTGGGGACTCTTGCGGGGCCGCCCTTTACTGCAGATCCGGCAGTCGTAAAATCAAAAGAGATTTCATCGATATAAGATCGAGGCAGACTGCCTTCTGTGAAATGTTCAAACGTAACCGAATACGAAGTACTACCACCAGTTTGCTGCGTATAACTGATGGTAATACTCATCGTTCGAACTGATTCCCGTTAGTCTACCTAGTCAACGTCTCCGAATACGCATCTTGCTCATTTCTACAAGCATCGCAGAAGCGTCTTGGACAGGCTTAGCGGACTGAATGGTCACATTGTTCGTAATGCGTCCACCGGAGCCAGCCAGGGCGCCCTGAAGGGCCTTCCACGGCGATCCTGATGCTCCCCGCGACACGGCGCCCGAATTTGGCGATGCCTTGACCGGAACACCGCCTTTCGGAATGTTTAATCCGGCAGTAATATGAGCTGGAATAACAGTACCTGCCGAAGGCGCCCTCCAGGCTCCCCAGGATGGAGCATTGATCATGCTCAACTTACCAGAATTGCTCAGGAATGCTTCTTGACCGAGCTCGTTCACGGTGTACTTGGAACCACCGCTAACGGGACCACCAGCAAATCGAGCAGGCAGCAATCCCCCGCCTTGACCCCTCAGAGCGGCTTGTTTCCTTAGCTCCTCGGTCTGTAAAGCTAGTGCTGTGACAATTCGCTTCTCAATGCCCTCTCGGGTCATGCTGATATCATTGCCGGCACGCTTAGCCTCAGTAACTTGAGCTTCAAGTGCCCTTACTTCTTGTGCATTCTTTCGTTTTGCAGATTGAATCTGCTCATCAAATGCTTTTTCTTTAGATTTTTGATCTGCCTTAAGTTTGGTTAAATTATCTTCAACCGCAATTTCTTCAAGTTTGTTTTTTAATTTCTGAGCCTTGATTTCGTCTTCAAATTTACGTTCTTCTTGCTGTCTAGCGGCCTTCGTTTCAGTGAGCAATTGCTCAAATGCAAGATCCTGTTTCTTTGCTTCGTCCTTGATTGCAGCAATTTCGGAATCCATTCTCTTCTCTTCTTCGGCCTGCATCTTTTGTTTCATTGCGATTTCCTTTTCAATCCTTTCTTGCTCCAATGCAGCCTTTCGACGGACCTCAGCAATTTGCTTCTCCCGTGCCATGCGCTCCAATTGCGCTTGTGCCTGGAGACGGTCCATGGGGTCTTGAGCCCCACTAGCTTTTGCCCTAAGTTCCGACTCTCGCGCTGCCGCAAGTCTCTGCTCCGCCGGAGTAAGTTGCTCAAGTCTAGCGATTTCAATATCGGCCTGTTGCTGTTTCAGGTCAGCGATTTGGCGAAGTTTTTCGATTTCTGCATCGTACCGCGAATTCATGCGGCTCTTTTCACTTTCAATCGCAGAAATCCGTGCCTCATAAGAATTTTTAGCCGCATCTCGTGCGTTCTGGATCTTGGTAATCTCATCCTCATAACGACGACTCATCGCTTCCTTGTCTGATTGTAGTTTATTCATCGCCTCGTCCGCTGCTCTGCTTCTTGCCTCTTTCGCTTCCTGTACTTTTGCGATTTCGGACTGATACCGTTCAGTGATTGCGCTCTTTTGATCCTGTAGTGATTGAACCGTAGCCTGACCGTCCTCTTTTACTAGGTTGATTTTATCCTTGAGTGCAGTGGTCAACTCCTTGGTAGCTTCTTTGACAGCCTCGGCATTCTCTTGTTGCTTAGATGTAACAAGACCAACAGCTTGAGCTTGACTGTTAAGCAAAGCAAGCTCCTTCTGAAGTTCGGCAATTCCTTGCTGTTGTGCAGCGATCAGTTGCAATTTAGCCTGTCGTGCGGCTTCGCTATTGACCCCAGTTTTTCTAGTGGCCAGATTTACCGCCTGACGTTTTTGTATTTCATCCTCTAAAGCTTTGCTTTGTGTCTCATATGCAGTTTGAGCACGTTTGATTTCGTCTGCGTTACCCTTTGCTGCTTGGGCGTTTTGGATAATAGCATTTCGCTGGCGTCCAGCAAGGGAAATATATTCTTCAATAGTTTTGTTGGTTGCCTCCAGTTCGTAGTAATAGCTTCTTTGCTCGCTTGTAACCAGTCTTTGATCCTTGGCAAATCCATCAAGAACTGCACTAAACTTTCCAACTCGACTTACTGCACCCTCCCAGGAATCACCAGATTTCTCTAGATCCTTTTTAAGCGGCCTAAGCGCCTCTGATAGTTTCTTTATGCTTTCCTTGCTTTCTTCGTTTACTTCTTTTGCTTTTTTGACCCTGTTCTCATAGTCTTTCCAGGCAAGGGCGAGCCCTCCGACAGTAATCGCTAACGCAAGCAAGATTGGATTAGCCAGTATAAAAGCATTAATAGAAGCCAAGGCTCGAATTGCGGCAGTCTTGAGAGCGGTGAAGCCAAAAGCGATGTCAGCCAGTGCGGCTCGGGCGACCAGCTTAGCACCCCCAAGTTTGTAAAGTTCAGCGGCATTCTGTCCAATTGTAACAATAAGATTTTTGATTGGACCAGTAACAAACAGAACGGACTGACCAAATGCCCTGAATCCCTGAATAGTTTCGGTAATCGCAAGTTGGACTAAGCCAAATCCAAGCACCGTCTTGACGAGCGCTGCCGCTAGTACTCCGCCAATAATTGCACCAAGTCCAGTAGCCAATGGTCCAATTTCACTAATGAACCTGGCCAATTCACCAATGGGTGAAATTATCAACAACACTACTTCAATCGCTTTTGTTAGCGCAAGTGTCAAGCCGGCAAATGCCACCGCTGCACCATTGGCAAGATTCGCCAAGACGGCAAACCACGGACTAGAAGTGACTGCTCTTGCAAGATCTGCAATTGCCGCTTGAACAAGTACTATAGCGCCAAGCAATGGTTTAAAGAGCGTACCAAGCTTCTCCAGGTTTAACTGATTGATATTATTGATCTGGTTCTCGACAACGCTAAGCGTCACGCCAGTCTGACCAAGCGCTAATGCCGCACTGGCAGCACTGTCGCCAAACTTGCCCATCACAATGCCGGAACGATCCATCAATGGGATCGCCTTCAGCAATACATCATTGGTCAGTTCACCATTCTTGACCATTTCGCCAAGAGCAGTAACGCTAACGCCAATCGCATTAGCTAAATCAACCCTGAAAGCCGGATCTGCTTCACTGATCTGTTGATTCAGTTCTTCTGACATCAACTTGCCTTTACCGAATGCCTGAACAACGGCATTCATGATCCGTTTTGATTCGTCTGCAGTCTTACCGAAAACAGCAAAACGAGATGACAGGGATTGGACTACAGCACTAACATCGTTCAGCGAGCCACCAGACTGCAGAATAACAGGACTAAGGCGCTGGAAGCCATCACGCACAGCATTAATATCAGCACCCAAAGACAGGGCAATCTTATTGGATTCACTTAGTGCTTTATTAGCGCCAGTTGCCCCAGCACCAATGGCTTCAAAACTTAACTGAAATGATTGCAGCTTTGCTTGCGCTTCAAATAATACATCGAAGCTGTTCGCAAAAGCTTTGACGATACTAGCGGCCTGTTGCGCAGCAAATGTAATGCGGTTAAAGGAATCAACAAGGCCTTGGAAGTTCTCTCTTTGTACGCCGCCGACACCAATTTGTTCGATACGCTTTGCACCTTCTAACTTCTTTACAAGCGCTGCTTGTTTTTCAAATTCCGCAGTGCCACGCTTAAGAAACGTGAGCTTTTCTTTTTCAATCTTTAATGTTCTTTCTAGGACAATCAGGCTCCCAGGCATGATCATTGCCTGTTTCTTGAGCTCTTCTGTCAGTTTTTTTTCTTCTCTTTCTCTTTTTGCCGCTTCTTCTTTTGCTTTCTGTGCGGCTTTGATTTGTCTTTCTTGCTCATTGCGAGCGCGAGTAATAGCCCTCTCGAGTTGCTCTTCTGCGGTAGTTGTCCGCTTAATACTGGCTTCAAGTTGTTGAGTTTCAGCATTAAACTCAACGTCAACCTTTACCTTATCCTTGGTGATCGCATTAAAACTACTTTGTATGCTTTGTGATAAATCAGCGAATTCGCCCTTCAGGCCTTCCAGTTGATTCTTGACGGCAGAGGCATCTAGCTTTAGTTGAAACTCCAGATTCTCAGCCACAGGAATCAATTATAACGCTAAATTATGCTTCCCATCAAAGCATTAAAAAAGCCCCCCGAAGGGGGCTGTAAAGCGATTGCCGATCAAGCGTTGGCGTCGATATCGATCAGATAAGGGCCATAACCGACAAGGGACGCCTCCCAGGACACAATCGAGCCAGCCTCGATGGACTCGGTATAACCAGTCAGGGTGCCGTAGCCATACACGGTTTCAGCACTGCCAGTAGGACCAACACGCACGAACTTCACACGCAGGCCGTCAGCCACGGTGTTACGCTCGGTCAAACGCAGGATCTGGTAGGCAGCATCCTTGAAGTCAGCCACGCCAGACAGCGACACGCTCCAAGACTTGGAGGTTGCGATGGCGACGTTGAAGCCCTGGTTCTCGTTGTCGTAGGTCAGAACATCTTCAGTGTTCGTGTCCGTTTCCAGAGCAGCATTGGTCAGACCGTACAGACGGGCAATGCCATCGGTGCCATCCATGTCGAACAGCACGGTCTCAACCGTGAAAGCGCCGCTCGCATAGCTAACGGTATCGCCGGGATTAATCACGTTGGCATTCGAGACGCCAAGATCAATGAAACCACCGCTCGAACCGATGCCTGCAGTAACGCCAGCAAAGCTCGTGTCAACGTTCGCAGCAATCAGGGGTACGATGTACACATCGTAGCCAAATGCCGCACTATAATTAGCCATTGAAGCCAGTGCAGAAGGGACAAGATTGGAGAGGATGTCCCTCTCTAAAATAGCTTACCGATTGGCCATTGAATAGCATGCCAATTCACTCACCTTGTAATTAACCTAGGATCAAGTAATCGTCAATGTAGCGACATCACTGATCAAAGGAACGCCTCCAGTGGACTTGCTTACAATACAACGATATTGATAGTCATACTCATAGTCAGCAATAAATTCAAGCGTGCTGAATGTTTCCCCTTCCAGATCATAGAAGCCAGTACCATCGTTTTCCTGCCACTGATACAGTACTGTTGCCGCACCTTCGTAATCTGTAGCAACAGTGAAGGTAACATCTCCTCCAAGCGCAACCGTTAAATCCTCTGGTTGCGTTGTGATCCTGAAGGGAGGAGGTGTAATCAATACCGGTGAATCACCCGGAATTAACAGCATCGTCTGAACCAACGAGCCCAAGCCGTCTGGAGTAGCAACGGTTTCAATTGACGTGGCGCCTCCGAAGATTTGCATAGCTCGTGCAACAGCATTGGACAATTCCAGTCCTGTCGCAGGCTCCCATGCAATCAAAAACACCTTCCAAGTCGTCACCAGATCCGGTAATTCACCCAGGTAATCATGTCTCCGAATATCAGCAACATCATGAATAACGCATTCAATGCCTTCCTGCTTCGTCAGGCCCGGTAAATTCGCTCCCGGAGAGCAAACTGTAATACTGGGAAGCTCAGTATTACTTGACATAAACGTATATGTACCAATGTAACTCATGAATGTTACATCGTTCGCAAGCGCCTCGTAAATCACCTCGGGCGAATATGGAAATAATTGTGCCATCTGCCCGAAAAAGCCTGCTTTAGACTGCCAAATGCCGGAATTCTAGAGAGACAATCGCAGAAGCAGCCATGATTTGGCCCACATGCTGTAAATCTACTTCGGTTGTCACGTTAAATCAGTAATTAACATGACCGGAGCAGTCTTCTCCAGGGAAACATGGCCCCTGCATGAGCGCTGTACTGATTACTTATTTAACATGTCTGCTTTAACACGCAAAGAGGCCCGCCGGCAATGGCGTAATTCAATCAAGGCTGCATGGAATAACCGTTGCGCTTATTGCGGTCAGCCTCCGATTGATGACGACAGTTTGACGATGGATCATGTTAAACCGCGCTCAAAAGGTGGAGAAGACACCACCAGCAATGTTATTCCCGCTTGCCAGCGCTGTAATGCTGAAAAGGGAAGCTGTGACTGGGTTGCCTGGTATCGCATGCAGCCATTCTATACAATTTATGGCGAATATCAAATCCGTCAATGGTTGAAGTCAGGGCGGACCGATTTCGCTCCATGGGACGAGGAGGATGCCCAAAAAGTAGACGAATATGCTTCTCGACTCTTTGGTGAATGGCCTAGTGGACAAGTCGCGTGATTGGCATTTCGATATTTTCGAGTGCGATGAATTTGGAATTACCTGGTGGGACTTCGACGACCCACTCAATACCATGATCATCAATCATTACGCATTCGGTCTCGAAAGCTTGCTCTTGGGCGATTATCATACCCCTGACAGTTTTTTCGTTGATGACTGGAGCTAGAATCATCGCCGATTCACCAATCAACGCCAATATTGGAGGAGGACTGCCGGATGCCGCACCTCGTAAATCATTATAAGCAAAGAGCGCCCAATACGGCATTTTACCCTTGCTAATCAACGCAAGTGCCGCAGCACCGTAAATACTATCAGGCAGATTTCTAAGTTCCTTGGGTTCGTATAAATAATATTGATCCATCGAGGCTGCCTTGCCCTTTTTAGGATCTTTGACCGAGTTAATATACACCGCCGCCATCATCGACAGCGGCCTTTCATTTTCATGCAACTCATTCTTACGCATCTTGTAGCAATTACCAATCGCATCCAGCACATATCGTGATGGAAGCTTCCAGTAATTGTCTAGGGTGAATTCTGGATCACCCGCAAATGCGTATTTTAGCTGCCAGTAATATTCGTCATAACTGATTTGATCCCTGGTTTTACCTGTTACTTTCCCACCGCATCCTCATAGGAAGCTTGGTCCCCGCCTTTATTTTTCGTTTCGGGGAATTCACGCGAATCCTCCGCGTTGTACAGTTCAACAAGACCACTCAACAAATCAGGATGCAGCGCCAATGTGTCTTGAGTGCTCCATTCATCATCAATTCGCGACTGCATAATCACCGTGGCTTGAGCCAATTCACGCGTCGATGCAACTCGCGTCATCTCAGAAGTCAGATCTTGGATCTCTTCCGAGAAGTTTTCATCAATAATCTTGGTATCAGCGGCCGTTGTCTTGCCTTGCAGATAATCACCAATCAACGTGTACGATTCGCCGGGTGTTTTCTTGACCTTTTTGGCGATTTTATTTGCCAAACTGACCATAATACCCATCGTACGGTCGCTTGAAACGACTTGATTCACATAGAATCGCTCTGCAACCGTCAGATATCCACGACGCTCAATTTCAATCTTGCCCGATTCGTCACTGCCGATCTCAATTTTAATCGGATCACGACGAGGCTGTACAACAAACGGCAGGGTTTTTGCCATGACGACCCAGTAAGCGGTCGTAGTTTACCCACTGATCATTTATTTAAACTGTTTTGCAATTTCCCGCGTGTAAATTTCGGGAATCGGATACCGTTCAATCGGTCCGCCACCAAAAAGTAACGTTCTCATCCATGGCCGTGGCGGTAAATATGCTTTTTGCGCCCTGGGGTTGTCATATGGCCGGACATAACCGCCTTCATGCGTGATCCAACCGTATTCCGCACGATTTGCAACGTTAATATCGCCATTTTTGACCGATACTCGCTGATGTTTCAGCAAATAACCCGTATCAATGATGTTTCTTGGCGAACTGACGAGTGAACCATTCGCCCGGACAGTGGTCGTTCCTGGCGTCTTGCGCACCACACCAGTCCAATCCCACACACTGGAGCTTAAGGCTTCTTCCAGGGCCTTGGAGAGGCCTGTCTGGACGATCTTATCCGCCGAGGCGATCCCTGCATCTACTTGTTTAGAAACATTTGCCAATCCCTTGAACTTAATATCGATCTTACCCGACCATTGATACGTTAATTTTGGCTTTTTGCCAGTAAAAACCGCCGTAAGCTTCTCCGTCTTGCGCCGAAGCTCGTCACCTCCACTAGAACTCTTTTTACGACGTGCCATTAGTTCAACAGTTCGCCTCCAGTGATCTGAAGCTCAACACCGCCAATTTGCTCGTAAATGATTCGATCAATTCCCAAACCACCGTAAATACCACTGCTACGCTCAATTCGGCCATGTAATTCATTTTCTTCCCCGAATTGAAACAATACCTCAACACCAGGACGGAACCAGGAATACTGTTGATCAACCACAGTCCAAACAAAATCCCCGGCAGGATCAATATACGTTTGTCCCTCCTCCAATTCCGCATACAACAACGCATATCCGCGATAATAAAACGTATCACCACCAGCACCCGGCATCATGAATCCACCCATTTGAGATTCAAGTGGAACACGTTTACTGCCAGAAGACACCCCCGAATATTGCGCCCGCTTCATAAAACACGATAAAACAAAATCAGTCCCCGGTGCCGCAACAATTCGACCGGCCTCAAGCGACACCGCTCCCTCACCACGGATCAATACCCGTGAATTAGCATAAGGTAGTAACGGTGAAGCCATCAGTTCCAGTCACCATACCATTAGTTTGCCGTGTTAATGAATATTTCAAGCCATTTATTAGTTTACCAAACTCATATTTCAATTTTACATACTACCGTTATTGAATCCAACAATGTACCCAATGATCAACCCACACATAAACGCCACCAGTAAATACAATAAGTCCTCCGTAAATTTTATTACCTCAATCCACTCCATCGCACTCATCACATCACCCCATTACATTAACATCCAACCACGATACAATCGGTGGTACCACACCAACTAATCGTAATACCCCATCAGCAAATAAACCCAATACAACCCATCCCACAATCATGCTGATAATACCCGCATTACGATTATGCCGACGAATCGCATCATCAATCATCTTTTGACATTCATCAACCGTTACTAACTTACTCATCCTCACTCCGACAGAAACGACACTCCTGTAATTCACTCACATAAGCACCATATGCTCCATTCATCTTTCGATACATCTTACATCCCTTACACCATACATCAATCATCTCTTGCTTCTCCACAAAATCAATTAACTCATTAATACCATCAGGAGCTTCCGGGTGATGCATTGTTAAAATAGCAAGTGAACTTTTCCAACAGCAATATCATTGTTCACTTTGTTATTTTAACAATATATCCACCCCAACCTTAGTATATCAATCCATACTTAATTAAATTGTAATCATTACGACCGAATCAATGTACTCGAACCATAACTTCCCTTGCCTCCACTAAATCCACCGCCAACGCCACCGCCAACACCACCACTGCCACCACCTTGAAACAATTGGCAAAATCCAAAATATTGATACAATAATTGCTGAATACGTCCCACCTCGGCCTGTGGGCTATTTGTACCCGCATCAATAACCTGCCACTCCAATACATCCGCCTTCACCAATACACGACCATCCTGGCCCACATTCGTCTCCTGGATGCCACTCTGTGCCGTATCCCAATCATCCAACAACCCACGCACATCAGCAACCATCTGTGGTGCAAGAATACATAACGTATTCATGCAACCCGTGATCTGCGTAATCTGATGTTTGCCTAACGTCAATCCCGCTGCTATTAGTACTCGCGCTGGATCACCCGCCACCCACCCGCATGCCGTGTTAAGTGTAGCCACCAGCATCGACCATAAAGCAACTTAGTCTACCGGGAACTATAAAGAAAGTTAGTCTAGTGCTAGCTATAAAGAAACCTGGTCTGGTGGGACCTTGTGTCCTGGAAGCCCTTATAATGGTATCAAATCATTCTTATCATGCATAATACCTCCCTTCAAATCGTCTTCGCACTGTTGATCGCAATTAAATGTAAATCATCCATCGCAACCTGTCAACTCCTAAGGGAACTTGCCTCCCATTACCCTGACCCTTACAGTAAATCTATTGTTAATAAAACTCTGTTGATGCTAAAACCAATCGAAAAAGGTTGGCTAAGAGAACTGTATCAAAAATATTGAAAGCTGGCCAATAGAACTGTATCAAAAATATTGAAAGTTTTTTGAAAAGAGGTAAGGGAGAGGAGGGGAGGAGAGGGGAGCTGTACCGAAAATGTTGAAAAATTTTCTGAGGGGGTAGCCTACCCCCCGTAGTACAAATGTTCGCCCCGGGGGGTGCAATTGAGAATCAATTGCAATAAGCCTCTAGGCGCATACAACGGTGTCATGATACCATGACATAACGGTATTGTTATAGTGGCCATAACGGTTCTGTAGTATGGTGACATCACGCCACTATTATATAAAGGTATACGCATACAACGCTAGGGTTATATGCTCATATGCGCATATGCTTGTAGCCGCATATGATGGTAGCATTGTATGATCTCATAATGTTTTCGGCATACTTTCATATTGCAGAATGCGGCCGTTCACGATCACCCGCCACCGAGCCCCGGGCCTCTCCCATCCGCCCAGATCGTGCGCCACCACTGACACACACAAGCCCCGCCACCTCACGGGCACACCCCACCCCCCCCACCTATAACGCACAAGACCGCAGGCCCCTTCCTGGCCCTTCTAGGCGCCCCTGACGGATTGTAACGATATGTTGCAGGGGATGGACGCTAGGTCCGGCGTCGGTGTTATTGT
>Ga0099848_1001482_pt1 | contig 10983 bp, 14 predicted proteins | sample CB_VirMetaG_3_FD_78179 | JGI IMG/M metagenome (GOLD analysis project Ga0099848, IMG submission 78179) | Freshwater to marine saline gradient viral communities from Chesapeake Bay - CB_1508_1S Viral MetaG | ecosystem: Environmental > Aquatic > Marine > Coastal | place: USA: Chesapeake Bay... | reverse complement strand
TTAGCTGAGCTTGAGGCCAAAGCTAAGGCAAATGGTGGAACTGTTAAGCGTGGACGGCCTGCTAAGAAAACCGAAACACAGGACACAGTTATAGCATAATAAAATTAGATAGTTAATAAAGAAGCGGGGACATGGTTTCCCGCTTTTATGTTCGTATATTTAAGTATAATAAAAATGAAGCACATGAAAAACACAATGACCAAAACTGAAAGACGTAAGGCAGTAACTCGTGATTTAGCTCAATTCCTAAACCTGCTAGGCACTGAACTGGTAGATGATGGAGAAGGAGGTAGAATGTCATTTAGGTATCCAATTGCTTTTAATATCGAAACCTCCTCTACTAAAAAAATACTATTTGAATATCAGCGTTCACAGATGGATGTTTGTCACGGCGAACCTAAAAACAGTGAATTGTATGAAGTGGCTAGTAACATTGAAAAGACACTCAATGTTATGCTTAAAGAATGGAGGGAAAAATACAGCATTTAATTCTACAAAGTTCTTTGACTCGTTATAAAGGTCTACTGCGAAGATACACCTCATTATCTTTCGTACGCCGTACGTATACCATATAGCATACGGTGTAGTAGCGTATAGGCCCCGCGCGCGTTACTGTCAATCGACGGTGGTATATAGTGTGGGGAAAGTTATATGTGTTTTCAGCTCGCCAATATCTCTCCCCCATCGACTCATATATCCCTATATACCCTAACATTAAAATCCCATTTTGCCAGTTTCCTACAAAAACCCAAAATCTCAAAATTTCTTTTTTAAAAAACTTTTCATTATCGACAAAATATATTTGGATATCTCAAAAAACTTACTTATATTATATATTGTAATAATTAATTAAAAATAAAGGTTATGTTTAAAGACACGAAAAAACAACTCCAGCGAGAACTTTTGGCAATCAACACTTCGATTGTAATACTAGTTTTATCTATCATCACCGAAGCCATTTTGATGGCATGTGGTATTTTTACTTTTAACTTGATTTCTCTAAGTATTATCGGGATATTTGTTATCTTAATTAGAAAACTGTCTAAAACCCGACTTGTAAAATTATTTTCACATACTTTTTACACAATTCTCGAAGAAGAAATCGATTCAAGAAATCAAGAAAACTCTTAATTTAAAAAACCAAGGTCATGAAACGCATCAAACAAACCGAGGCTAAAAACTACATCAAATGCGATGACGATTATCTTTTTAAACAAGCAGAATTTTTCACTTTAACCCCTGATCCAACAGATCCTCAATGGGAAATCGTAACCTACTACACATCCAGAAAAATCGACAAATACGCAAACCGAGAAGGAGACTTTGACTCTTGGTTGTATATAATGTCTAACCCTGCAATGCCGGGCATGTTTAAAATCGGCTATTCAAAACACAGTCCAGAAATCAGAAAAACCCAACTGTCTAAGTCTACGTCTGTGCCTTTGCCATTTGAAATTGAATACGCGTATCATTGTTTTAATGCTGAAAGACTAGAGCAAGAACTCCACAAGTACTTTGCGTCAAGTAGGGTTTCGTATGATAGAGAATTTTTTCAAGAAAATCTAGACACTATTATTGAAGCTGTTGATTTCTTGGGTAAAAGATACGTAAAATAAACTCATAAAAACTTAATTTTAATAAGTAGTTAAACAAACACATGTTTTATCATATCTTAAATTTTTTGTTAAAAGTTGTATTTTCTTTTAAAGAAACTAAGAACTAAATGCTTTATATTTATTATAAAAACAAGTCTTATGGATCTTAATAAAATTTGGGATAAGTTTGGAAATTTTGACTCTCATCATGAAGACGAGATAAAGACTGAAATAGAACGGTTAAAGTCGTCTCCTTACTATAAGATTAAGTCTTTTGAAAAATACTTAAACTACTATGATGTTTTTATGAAAGATATATACGGATTTATTGAGGGGGGTGAGGCTGATAAAATTAGGCAGGCTGGAATGTATCTTTACATAAATAGTGCTTTTTCTTACATTTCAAACTGTGATTTTTCTAAGTCCTGGATTTTAGAAATAGAAAGTGTTTCTTCTAAAAGATTCTTAGAAAGACTTAGCCTGTGTATTAAAATGTTTGAGTTTTATGAAGAATACGAAAAATGTCATATTTTGAAAAAAATCTCTGATATTTGTCTGAAAAAGCTTGGCTTTATAGAAAAACCTTAATATCTTTAATCATTATTTTATAAAGAATAAAAAGAATAAAATACTAATAATAAGGAATAAATGATATATGAAAAAATAAAGACATAAATAAGTTTTAAAAAACATTCCTAGTTAAACGTGTCTTTTAACTTTTCTACTAACATTATTCAATAAGCCAATATTTATCATAAAAAATGGATACATATTTGGACTTACCCAAAACAGGATCAGACATTTCAGGAGAAACAACATTTGATTTTATAAATCCAAGCGGTTCAGCTTATTTTGTATTAGAAACAATTACTACATCATCTATATATGATGGAGCATCTCCTAAAAACTTTAATGGAACATTCACATCATCCTCAGTTTCAGGAATAGTAAGTTCTCCTTATCAAGTAGGTATTGTAGTCCCTCCAGGATCATCATCGTTTAATTTTACTCCAGACAATGCTGTAGTAGGTTCAACTTATACTATAAGAGGAACAGGTATGTTTTCATTTAGTATAAGTTAAAATTTATTTTTTTAAAGTAGAAAGTTTATAAGAAAAACTTGTCTTTCTTAGATTTCTTTCATATATTCCCCCTATAATTAACAATAAAAGTTTTATGAAGTTAACAGCAGAACAAATCCAAGAAAATTGGACCGAATTAATGGGATATATCAATGAATACATCTCAGAACCACGTAAAGAAAAACTATTAGAATTTTACACTCAGTACTCTGAGCGTTTAATGTTAATGCCTGCAGCTCATAAAAGAGAATATCATAATGCTTTTCCAGGAGGCTATGTAGAACATGTATTAAGGGTTATTCGATGTTCGCTTAGACAAGCTGAATTATGGCAATCTGAAGGTGCAAATATGTCTACATTTACAACTGAAGAATTAGTTTTCTCAGCTTTAAATCATGATTTAGGCAAGATGGGAGATGAAGAAAATGAATCATATATTCCTCAGACTGATCAATGGCGTAAAGACAAATTAGGTGAAGATTATATGTTTAACAATCAAGTAGCTTTCGCTTCAGTTCCTGATAGAGGATTATTTTTACTTCAGTCTCATGGTATTCCATACACATTTAACGAAATGGTAGCTATTCAAACCCATGATGGTTTGTATGATGAAGCTAATAAAAAATATCTTTTAAATTTCATGCCCGAACAAAAACCAAGAACTTCTCTCCCCTATATTCTCCACCAGGCTGATTTAATGGCTGCTCGAATAGAGTTTGAAAGAGAATACTGTGTTGATGAAAAATGGGAGTTTGAAAAAGGCAAAAAATCTGTGGAGAATAAAAAAAATAGTTTTACCTTAAACAACACTTCCAATAAGAAAAAAGAATTATCTACAAAAGATAAAGCTCTTAAATCTGTAGGAAACTCTAAATTTCAAAATTTTTTCGATAAATTAGATTAATATGTTAGTAGCAGTTGTAGTCCTCTCCGTATTAGTAGTAATACTAACCTATATTGTTTATAACCTAACAAAAAAACAAGAAAAAGTAGAAGACATTGTTGTAGGTTATTTAGAATATCTTGATAAAATTTCTAGGGTAATAGAAATCTCAGATAAAAAACTTAAAGAAATTGACTATAAAGGACATTTCTCATCAGATGATGAAGTTGGTTATTTTTTTGAGAACATAAAACAAATACAAGACATACTAAATGAATTTAACTTAAAACAATTAAAATAAATGTCTCCTAAAAAAACCTCAAATAACTATTTTTCAGCAGAAACTGAAGAAGCTATATTATTATATAATAAGACAGAAAGTCCTCATCAAAAAAGTAAGATTTATTCTCAACATATACATTATCCTTTTTTTAAACTTACTCAAAATATCATTCATACCTTTAATTTTTACCATACAGATGTAGAGGATCTAGAACATCTCCAACATAGAATTATTGTTTTTCTATTAGACAAAATTCATTTGTATCATCATGGAAAAAGTTTAGATGACAGGTTTTATAAAATACTAGTTAAAGAATTTAAAGGAAAATGGGAAAAAGAAGACTTTCTCAAATTTGTAAACCGCTCAGATAAAGTCACTCAAGAACAAATAAATCAATATCTAAATAATTTAGATTTATCATCTGTAGATGAAGAATCTAGAAGTGATTGTTATATAAAATTATCCAAACTCACCCCTCCTAAAGCCTACTCTTATTTTGGTACTATAACTAAAAGATATTTAATCAAATACACCCAAGACATATATAATAAAAAAATTAATAACTCCCCTATAGAAGATCTTTATTCATCTACTGATCATAGTTATGAGATAGATTCTTCTCCTAAAGAAGAGTTTTATGACTTTATAAATTCTTTTATAAATAATGTTACTCAAAACATATATGAGTATTTTCCTAAAAAACAAGATGCTAAAATAGCAGATGCTCTTTTAGAACTATTTAAGAAAATAGACAGTATAGAAATTTTCCATAAAAAAGCTTTATACAGTGATGTAAGAGAAATCTTAGCTCAGTATCATGGGATAGAAGTAAAAACTCCCAAAATAACTAAAATTGCTGAAAATATGAAGAAAATTTTTCAAGAAAACTATACTTATTATTTAGAGACAGGTGTTAATAAATTTAAAAATACATAGTAGGTATATTTATAAACAAAATATATCATGAGCTCTTTAGATAAAATCATATTTGATAAAAAGTCCTTCTCAGATATTCTTAAAGAAATATATAAAAATCAAAAGAAAAAAGAAGATCAAATATCAGCTTTAATCCATGAACTTAAACCTCTTATAACTGATATAGGAGACGCTACATTGATAGTTCCTTTAATTAAAGAATACATGGAATTATCTATTAAAAATGATGATCAGCTTATTAAAATGGCTAATATAGTTCAAAAAGCTATGAATAATAGTAATGGGGATGATTCTCCTAATGAACTTTTAAGTGATGATGAAAAAGCTCAACTATTTAAAAGTTTAGAAGAATTTACTAGTCCTAAAAAATCTCTTCCTCCATCAAATGATTCTGAAAAATAATTTTTCTTTTAATAATCTTCCTTCTCCTCCCCCACTGAAGGACATGTCTACCAGTATTAATTCTAAAATAGGTAGAGTTAAGGACATTATCTTAGATGAAAATCATCCTTTATTTTCTCAATATGGAGGATGGGACGGTATGGGTTTGATTTTATTTGAAAATATTGAAAAAGGAGCTACTACTAATATTTTATTTGCAAAACCTCTTTACCCCCAAAATAAAAATTATCCTTTATTAAATGAACTAGTATTATTATTTCTCCTCCCTAACCAGGGTATAGGAGAATCATACGGGAGTAAATCTTGGTATTATCTTTCAAACATAAACCTTTGGAATACCCCCCACCATAACATTTACCCAGACTTAAATAAAGTCAATATTTCTTCAACTACCCAAGACATTTCATATCAAGAAGTTGAGGCAGGTTTATCAAAATCAAACACAAATCCTCAACCTCAAGAAGACATTTTTAATTCTCCTAATAATCCTAGCCAAAATACCTTTATTGAACGAGACAATATATATCCACTTTTGTATTTTAGTGGGGATTCTATTTATGAAGGAAGATGGGGAAACAGTATTAGATTAGGAAGTACCTCTAAATCTAAAAGCCAGTTTAAAAATATTTGGTCTGAAGGAACTAGTAAGAATGGAGATCCTATTGTGATTATTCGTAATGGTCAACCTTCTAAAGTTAATCAAAAAAGTTGGGAGCCTATTGTAGAAGATTTAAACAAAGACATGTCTTCTCTATGGATGACATCAACTCAAAAAGTTCCCTTTAATTCAAATGTTGATAATTTATTTAAACCCTTTTCTCCTCAACCCCTTACTCCTAGTACCTACAACAACCCTCAAATAATAGGAACTTCAGATAGAATACTACTGTATGCTAAAAAAGATGATATTTTATTAGGAGCAGAAAGATCTATAGATTTATCTACAAATGGAACATTTAAAGTCAATTCTTCTAATTTTTATGTTGATAACAATAAAGTTAGATTAGGTGATAAAAACGCCACTGAATCTTTAATACTAGGAGATTCATTTTTAAATGACTTTAAAATTCTTTTAGATTCTTTAAATCAATTATGTAGTGCTTTAACTAAAGATTCTATATGGCCCGGAGGAATACCAGCGCCTAATGTTGAAGTTAATATTACTGCTGCTAACTTATTATTAATATCTACTTCTTTAAAAGCAAAGTTATCTACTTTTAAATCAAGAGTAAGTAAAACTATATGAATATAGTTCAATTTATAATACAAGGTACCGTAATAGATGCAAAAACACAATTACCTTTATTAGGGGCTAGAATTGAGGATCCTTTGGGCAACACTGTTACTAGTAACTCTAATGGCATTTTTATTTTAAGTGGAGAATACGATAAAGATAATACTGAATCATTTATTATTTCTATAACTAAACCTGGCTTTTCTGAAATTAAGAATAATGTTTTACAACAGGATAATAGTTTAAAAAATGACATATTAATTCAATTAAATACTGTATTATCTCAATCTAATTTAGATAGTATAAATTCTCTTTCTCTTTCTCCTGAACAATTAGAAAAATTAAATTCATCTTCTCAAAAAGACATTGTTAGAATAATATGTGATAAATCAACTAACCAAATAAAACAAAAACTAACCCCATTAATAATATCTCAATTTTCAGTTTTTGGTATAACTACTTTATCACAAATTTCCCCTAATAAGTCTTTTGAATCATACAAAGCATCTTGTCCTTCAAATGTAGATGAACTTAATAAAATTATAGATAAAAAGAATAAAGTTGTAAAACAATTAAACAATTTATTTAAACAAATAGGAATACTACAAAATACTTTAAACTTTTCCTCTACAATTATATCAATTGTAACCCCTCTAATCCCAGTACTCACTAATCTACCCGCACCTCTTCCCCCGGGAGTTCCTATTTCAGTAGTAGGAAGATACGATGATATTAAAGATGATTTAAAAGATTTACTAAATGTTTTTAGAGCTAAGTTAAAGGGAAGTAATCTTTCTCTTGATCTTTTACAAAGTGACTTTAGTAAAATTTTAGATTATTTAAAAGTTCTAGATACCTTAATACAAGGATGTGCCCAAGAACTAGGAGCAGATACTACTACACAAGAAGAAATTTCTCAAAATTTATTAAACATAAATAAAGAACAACAACCACCCCAACAAAAAATAGTAAATGGTTTTACTTTAGAAATTGAAACAGAAAACACAACTAATACTTTAAAAAGAAAAAGAGCTATAGGCAAAAACAACCAAGGTGTAGTCCTTTTAAGAGGAGAATACTCATACAGCTCATCAGAAAAAATTCTTTTAGATGAGTTGGAATTCCAAATAAAAAGTAATAATTTAAAACCCGATTAGAATAATATTTATAAGCAATGAAAACTGAAGTACTAAAAAAATTTATTAAAGAGGCTGTGAAAGAAGCAATACAGGAAGAATTAAAAGAAATTTTAATTGAAGCCATAAAATCTCCTACAAAACAAAAGGTTAATGAGAGTACTATTTCTCTTTCCTCAACTCCATCTTCTTCACCCTCCAAAGAACCTAATTTTAATTTGAAAGAAAAATATGAAAAAGCTTTAGGAGAAACTGCTTTATCATTTACAACTCAAGATCTAGCCCCTCTACAAGTTTATCCAGGGATGAATACTTTAGGAGAAGGTACTAAACTTCCTGATGGAGACGTTCCTATAGATATGATAAGTAACTTATTGAATATTAAATAATGCCTATTAACCCCATACAAATAAATCCCTTAGATCTTAATCCATCTGCAGCTGTAGGAATTAGTCTTCCTTTTAATGCTCCTTCTGTATTTAAACCTAACTTTACTACTAAGGATGCTATTAAATATAATTTGATAAATTTTTTTCTTACTAACCCTGGAGAAAGACCTATGAATCCTACATTTGGTGGTGGGATAAGGGCTTTTATTTTTCAACAAATATCTGAGAATTCTTTTGACTTTCTTAAGGAAAATATACAAAATAAAATTTCTACTAATTTTCCTAGAGTTAATGTTCAAAATCTTGAAATAGTAGTATTAGAAGAAAATTCTATAAGAATAAACTTTACTTATAATATAACAAATTCTAATATAGAGGATGAAATAATAATAACCCTATAAAAATGGCTAGTATAAAAAGAGACATAAAATATTTAAATAGAGATTTTTCTGAGTTTAGATCTAAACTTATAGATTTTTCCCAAACTTACTTTCCTAATACTTATAATGATTTTTCTCCTTCATCCTTAGGGATAATGTTCATAGAACAAGCTGCTTATGTAGGTGATGTTTTAAATTTTTATTTAGATAACCAAATTCAAGAAAATTTTATTCAATTTGCTAGGCAGAAAAACAATATTTACGAATTAGCTTATATGTTTGGTTATAAGCCAAAAACTACAGGAGTAGCTCAAGTAGACATTGATGTTTATCAACAGCTCCCAGCAATTACCTCAGGCAGCAGTGTTTTACCTGATTACACATATAGTGTTACACTACCACAAAATTCTCAAGTAGTATCTACAGCAGGAGATGCTTTTCTTATTGAAGATAAAGTAGATTTCTCAGTGTCAAGTTCTTCTTCACCTACTGAAGTAACAGTGTATCAAGTAAGTAGTAACCAACCTGAGTATTTTCTTTTGAAAAAAACTGTAAAGGCTATTTCATCTAGAATAAAAACTACTACATTTACATTTGGTTCTCCTTCTCCTTTCCAAACAGTTAATATTTCTGATTCTAATATAGTAAAAATACTTGATGTTGTAGATAGTGATAATAATATTTGGTATGAAGTAGATCATTTAGCTCAAGAAATGGTATATGATTCTATAAAGAATACTAATGAGAATGATCCTAATAATAATTTAAATAGTGGAGAAGTTCCTTATCTTTTAAGATTAAAAAAAGTCCAAAGAAGATTTGCTACTAGATTTATATCTGAAAATCTTCTCCAGTTGCAGTTTGGTGTAGGAGACTCATCAAATAATGATGAGGAAATTACTCCTAATTCTAATAATGTAGGTTTAGGACTTCCCTTTAATCAAAATAAACTAACAGAAGCCTACTCACCTTTAAATTTTCTTTTCACTAACACTTATGGAATTTCTCCCTCTAATACTACTCTTACTGTAAGGTACCTAGTAGGAGGAGGAGTAAGTTCTAATGTAGCTGCTAATACTTTAACTACATTATCTACCTCTACACAGTTTAACAACAATAATCTTAATCCTACTTTAGCTAATTATATTCAAAACTCAATTTCAGTAAATAATCCTTTAGCTGCTCGTGGGGGGAAAGGACCTGATACACTTGAAGAAATAAGACAAAATACTTTAGCTAAAATCGCTTCTCAAAATAGATCAGTTACTGCTGAAGATTACTTAATAAGAGCATTAAGTATGCCTTCAATTTATGGGTCTGTTTCTAAAGCCTATATAGAAAAACCTAAATTAACCGATAATCAAGTATCAACAATTGAAACATTAAATTTGTGGATTTTAACTAAAAATTCTCAAAACTATTTAGTTTCTTCTAATAATACTGTAAAGAAAAACCTAAGAACTTATTTATCTCAAAACAGAATTATAGGAGATTCTATAGAAATTAGAGATGCTTTTGTTATAAACATTGGAGTAGAATTTGAAATAATAGTACTCCCTGAATTTAATAATAATGACATTTTAATCAATTGTATAGGAGAAATTCAAACTTATTTTGACATTGATAATTGGCAGATAAACCAACCCATACTATTAAGAGACTTGTATGTTCTTTTAGATAGAGTAAGAGGAGTACAAACAGTTAAAAATATTAAAATTTTAAATAAAGCTGGATTTACTTCCGGTTATTCAGAATACGAATATGATATAGAAGCAGCTACACTTAATCAAGTAGTATATCCATCATTAGACCCTAGTATTTTTGAAATTAGGTATCCTAATCGAGATATTAAAGGGAAAGTTGTGCCTCTATAATATTTATAATAAACAAATTTCTAATGGCTGTATATAAAATATTTCCTGCTAAAGATGCTACTCTGTACTCATACTATCCTACAGCTAATACTAGCATAGATGAAATACTAGAAGTAGGAAATACACTTACTATAGATGGCGTGCCTAATGTTGCTAGATCATTAATTCAATTTGACGATGTTGAAATAGCAGACATCATTGATAATAAGATTAACAATAGTTCTTTTGATGTTAATTTAAGAACTTTTATCTCATATGCTCAAGGTATAATCTCAACAAATACCTTAGAAATTTATCCTATTGCTGAAAATTGGTCTTCTGGAACTGGTAAATATTTAGATATTCCTACTGTAACTAATGGAGTAAGTTGGAATTCTGCCTCTCTTTCTACTTCTTGGACATCTTCAGGTTTAGATTTAAATGGCAATTCAATTACGAGTAGTTTTAACACTACTTATGTTTCTCAAGGAGGAGGAAGTTGGATTTATTCTGGCTCAGGAATTTCTAACTATAAAGTAACTGAATCTTTTAGTTTTAGAAGTAATAAAGATTTAAACATTAGTGTTAAAACTATTGTTGAAAAATGGTATAGTGGTTCTATTGTAAATAATGGATTTATTTTAAAATTAAGTGGATCTGAAGAATTTATTTCTGATCCTAATTTTCAACCTATATTAAAATACTATAGTGTTGATACAAATACTATTTATCCCCCACAATTAGAGTTTAAATGGAGAGATTATTCTACTATTTTAAGTGGTTCTGAATCAACTATTTTATCTGAAACTC
>Ga0099848_1001481_pt1 | contig 10986 bp, 6 predicted proteins | sample CB_VirMetaG_3_FD_78179 | JGI IMG/M metagenome (GOLD analysis project Ga0099848, IMG submission 78179) | Freshwater to marine saline gradient viral communities from Chesapeake Bay - CB_1508_1S Viral MetaG | ecosystem: Environmental > Aquatic > Marine > Coastal | place: USA: Chesapeake Bay... | reverse complement strand
GGATTTGCGGTATCCAAGCATTTAATTTGTTTGATTGGGAATATCTCAGTTGTGTATGTATTGCCAGTTGTGCTTTCAGAATCAATATCATACGCAGTTTGAATATTTCCGTGCCAAGGATCTGTGAATGCTAATCTAGAAACATTACTCTCAACATTATTACTCATATTTACCATACGGTAAGAAGTACCAGAAGTACCTCCACCAATGTATCTTGATTGATCTCTTGATGTTTCTTGTGGACGAATAAATCCAACATCGGTAACACCTTCAGTAGATTCTTCGCCACTAAGATCTATTAGATCAAGATAACTTCCATCATTTGGATCTGTGTGTCCTGCAATACTTTCAGTAGAAAGTGCTGCATCTGTTGTAATAAAACCAACGCTACGGAAAGTATCTCTATCTTGATCCGCAACAAGAGGTGTCCAGTATTTCAAATATGCAGAACGCTTATCCTCTTCTTGTTGAGGTATGGTGATACGGATGTATCTGCCACCAAATTTCATATAAGGAAGTTCTTCTAAATCTATTGAACCATTCCATGAATTGAATGGAGCAGTTACTAAGAAGTAGTTTCCTACATTTGCACCAACATTGTAATCATTTACAGATACTACAGAATCTGCTCTTTCTTTATCTACAACAATATTAGAATTATTGATGGTTTCGAATTCATATCCAAAGACATATGCTTTGCCTGGTTTTACAGACAATACGAATTTATTTTCTAAACCACCCTCTTCTGGTGAGTAAACACCATCTGGATCTCTGGTTGCAGTAACTCTTTTAATTACGCCAAGTTCATAATCTGAACTAAAATCTACATTTGCATAGTACGCAATGTGTTGGTTGTTTGTTGTACTACTAGTAAAGAAGTTATAATTTAATTTATCTTGATAATTCTTTTCTCTTTTTACTCTTAAAATATGAGTTGGTAAATCGGCAACCGCTGTAGAATTGATTTCATCTTCAGTTGGTTGGTATGCTTCGTATGATACAATTCTACCAATTTTGGTATTATTGCCATTAAATTTATTAATAATGTGATCACCAACATAAAAATTGGTACTAGCACCAGAATTTACTTTGATGAATAAAGAATAAATGTCATCTCTATAATGGTTTTTAACTTCCAATTCAAAAGGACGAACTGTGTAATTGCCAGATTCGTCGTATGTTCTTCTTGCAAGAGTATCTACCAACTCTGCATAAGTTGGAACTTTCTTAACATAATCAAGAACACCATATACTACTCTTGCGAGTTCGATAAAATCTTGTGTTACAAATTCTCCAGGCTCAACGGATTGCGGATCAAATTCTTGAACCGTAAGATTCAAGTTGATCACATAACGATCTCCGCCTGGTGCATTATAATTATAAAATCCTCTTGCTGGATCGACTAATGTGGAATCCGTTTCAAATGTAACGGTTGTTCTTTCTATTTCGAATCCGATTCTATTATTAACACCTTCTGTTGTTAAGATAGGATCTCTGAATTTTCTTACCCCATCACGAACAACATATAGTGTTGTTGTTTGAGGATCATTATTTACAAAAAATCCATCGGTATAGAAAATACCAGATTCTACAGAAAGCGTTTGGCAAATACCACTTTTATCTGCTCCTGTGACATATGTAATTGTGGTATCTTGTGAGTACCCTTCTACACGCAATGAACCACCAATTAGAACATCACCAGTAAGATATTGACCAATTATAATATGGTAATTATCAGATGTTGTGGGTTCAAGTACATCTGTTACTTTAAATCTGGACAATCCTCTAACTAATATTTTTCCAATAAGATCAGAACTCTTGGCAATTCCACTATCCTCTGAAAATGAAATAGTTACTCTAATAAAGTTAGCGTCAGATAAACTAACACCACCGCCAAATACTTGACTTCCATCTTTGAAGATATGACTACCAAATTTTGCTATTTGATTCTGTAAAAGAGTTTGAAGTTGGGTCAACTCTCTTGCTTGAACTGCATAACCTGGCTTGAAAAGAATTCTTAAGAATTTCTTTGTATCCTCAAAATCATCATAATAAGGATTTGATTTTAAGATTTCGGGGTGGTTATAACCCATTTGCCAAACTCTCCATTAGAATTTTATTATTAACTTTATATGTTCTTCCGAGTCATTGGAAGCAGTAATAGGTGTTACATTCTGTATGTATATCATATCTCCATAATAAGGTAAAACTTCTGGAGATTCGATTGAACTTATAGAGGCATTTGTTACCGTATTAGTATCTTCTACCAAAGTAAGAACTTCCCCTACTGCAAATGCACCCGTCAATCCAGTAACTTCAAGAACAGCAGTTGTATTAGATGTTAGTGTATAAGATATAACAGTTGCTTGGACTTCGGAACTATTTTGAATGAGATCATCCACTTCAAACAAATCTGATGCCAAAGTTCCAGATGATGCTTGGATATTTAATGTCGTGGTTACTTTATAGAATTGTTTTAATTCTGCTTCTACAGAACCAATAGATTTTATAATACCAACGGTAGATGGAGAGGTTCCTTCCAATTGTCCAGTTTCTGGATTAATAGAAGAATAACCAACAACCTTTTCTCCACGAACAAGAACTATTTCACCGTTACTATTCTTTGAGTAATATGAATTTCTGAATTGGCCCTTTATGTCGGTTAAATATAAAGTACCAGATAATCCATATGGATCGCATTCCCATTGTGTTATTTTTGCAGTGCTTGCCGTGGTTGTTCCGATTATGTAATTATCAACAAGAAAGGTTTCATTGTCGAATATATCAGTAACAACAACTCCAGAAATACTTCCACTCAATTCAGTTTCGGTAGAACCATTAACTAAAGGATATGTTGTGGAAGAAGATGCTAAAAATCTACCATTAGTATTTGTAATGGTTATAATGGATGGTGTTCCCGTATCTTCAGACACAGTAATAGATTCTACATATCCTCTTGCTTGATACGCATTTGCATCAGATCCTTGTGTGACTAAAGATCCAACAGGTAGGATAGTTTCTATATCATCTGTTGTTAACACATAAACATAACTTTTTGAATTTGCATTTTCTATTTCAATGAAAGATTTTAATGCGTCTGGTGTCGTAATCGGAGTAAGATCTCCATCTACATTATAAAATGCGTTTTTGATGATGCCAATTTGACGATAATCATTTGCTAAAATAGTTGCTGCATCAGGATCGACTGTCTTTTCCGCATTACGGAGTGGGACAAACACCATAACCATACTGGATCCGAGTTCTCGTATTGCGTCATATCCATGACCATAAACTGGAGACAAGATTGCTCTTGCTAATGTTTTGGTTGCATAGGAGGCATTCTTACGATAAACATCTATGGTTGCGTAGTGATAATTTGTACCACCATTTAAAATAGTAAATCCAGTAATAATTTTTTCATCATTCATTACAGGAATAACAGATGCATTAGATCCATCTCCTGTTATCTTTACTCTTGGATATATTCTGTAAACACTTTCTGTGGTGATACCGTCAAGTACATCTTCAAGTGTTATTGTAATGACATCATCTTCAGATACTGCATAATCTGTAATTACGGATTTGCTTCCAGCACCTGGTCCTTCTGCAATGTACAATTCATAATATTGATTGTAAATATCGTTAGTTCTATCAAGATCTTCAGATGGGAATACAGTAATTACATTTTCATTTACAGAAGTCAATGTGTGCTTGGATTCCGTACTGATATCTTTTGTAATTGCGAGGGGGTAAGAACCACCAATTTGATAAAGATAAACATTATCAATAGAACTTGGGGTTGCTGCAATTCTTACATTATTTTGTAAAGTTCTCTCGTCGTTAAAAATAATATTCTCTAATTTTTCAATTGGAATAAAATCTGTTGTAACAAAATCATACAATTCTTCTCTGATTTTGAATAAAAACTTCCAGACATAACCATCAGCAGTTATTTGCTCTTCTGATGTCACCGCAGTAGGTTTAATCGTGGAGGCGGTTCCGTAATTATTACTGATGCATTTATAAACATTGTAATCATCAGTCATGCAATAAAATCTTCTTTCGTTTCCTTCTTCGAATAGATCTATTGCATCGTCAAATTGATCGAATACCGAATTGTATTCCCAATCATATCTGGTAGCACCAACAATTACATTATTTTTATTAATTTTTGCTAGAGCAAGCATATTTCTCCATGCTTCAAGATCAGAACTTAAAGTATCACTAGTAGGAGGAGGATTATTATCATCGTAGGGAGAAGTCCAAGCGGATGGTCTACCTAAAAATAAAAAGTAATTATCTCCACTATCCGCTGCAAAAGAGTTTACAAAGGACATACAGAGATCAGTTTTTAGTGTTTGTTTTAGGTAATCTGTCATGGATTATTTCTCTTGCTTTACGAAATCCTTAATTGTCATACTCAAGAAATCCATACTATCTGTGTAAGTATTTATTTCAGTATTGGGATGTGGATATACTACCCAATAATTATTAATTTCCGCAGAATCTGTAACTTCTGGTATGTGCTTAAATGTAGTTTCTATAACCAAAGTATCAATTGCACCAGTTGTGCTTATAGTATGCACAAAATCAGCAGTGGAACCGTCCTGTGCAGGAATAGGAGATGTTGGATCGAATCCATTTGGAAAAAGATCAACTAAACCATTTCGGACATCAAGAGATGTATCTGCTCTGTATGCAATATAATTTCCAATTAGTGGAGTATATATTTCTATAAATGCATCAGTAATAATTGCTGGTTCTACAATGGTTTTCTGGATAAGAACATCACCCAAAACTTCCATACCAGCAGGGTGTGCTAATTTCTTTAATGCATCAACATACTTGTCTAAAGTTCTATCTGTTCTTACAACATAAGAAAATTCTTGATATCTTTTGTTGTCTGCTAATTTTTTTATTGTATCGGGGTGGGAATTTTTCTTAGTCCAGAATCCCGTATAATTGCAGATATAACCAAGTTCAACATCTAAACTAGCACCAGATCCCATTTCGCTCTGGATAGATGCTGCGTAGGTAAAAATATTAGAATCTACCAATCCTGCGGTTGTTTTAATCTTTGGTGTATATGTTACTCCAAAGTTTGAAAATTCTATTTTTGTTATGGTTCCATACCCATCAACTTCTGCAACTCTTGCTACAGAAATTGTAGTATCAGAACCATTGGTTCCGCTTTCGGTTCTTATGATTTCTATCTTATCATTTACTTTATAGTTTAATCCGCCATCTACTATGTCGATGCCATTTGCAGTCAACATAGGAGTCAGATATACTAATTCTTCGTCTAAATCTACTTTAAACTTTGCGTTGAAATTTGGTATTCCTTCTTCGTTGGAATAGAATACTTCTACTATTTGTTTATTGTCGTTTGCACGATAAACTTGAATCTGATCTATAGTAGCAATATAAGTTACATTTCCTCCGTTTTCTTGGTACATTCTTTGAGATTTAATCCCATGAATGTTTGGAGAAAGGTATGCAAATTTTATGCAATTATTTTGTTTCCATCTACTGTCGGATGGTTTAAAAATATCTCTACTTGGATAGTAAATATCACTATAAGTATCGTACAAAATCTTAAGCAAAAACTTAATAGATTTTTCTGTACCCTTGGATTGATAGAATTGAGATACATTTTTTAATAAAGTTTTTAAATTGAGTGGAGTTCCAGTTTGTTTATCAACTGTTAAACTCTCTGGAAAATCACCAAGATATTGTTGTTTAAAAAACTTTATAAAGAAATCTGGAGTTTTATCTATGTCCTTGTAATCTTCTGAAATTAAAGGCGCGTAAAAAGGATTGTTAGAAGAATATAACCATTCGTAATATGCCTTTAAAAACATAACAAAATTGGGATAATCTTCTTTGACAAAATTAGGAATGGTTGATTTTAGAACATATGTTAATTTATCTTCTACAGTTAGAGTAGAATCAAAAGTGTTAAATGATATGCTAAAATCGGTGTTTACTATTTTCTTGTTTTTTCTGTTTACAAGATAACCAGTAAGAAGATGCGTATCTTCAGTTAATCCAGTTATCGTATAATTTCCAGTCAATTCCGTGTCTGTATATTCAGTTTCCCCGTCTAATATAAAACGAATACCGCCTATATTGGGATCGCTATTTGAAGACAATTTATAATGAATAGTAAGCGTATCTGAAAATAATACGGTTTGATCTACTGGATATTTGATGTTAACGGTAGTATTCATTGATTAGTTATTATGGTTCCTGAACCACCTACTACTTTTTGCGTCTTGACTTCTTTCATAGTTATATTCAATGCATCATTATCCAACGAATCAAACTCAAGAATAGAATTCTTGGTTGTAAATATATTATTAGTTTCGGGAACAACCTTAAATTTAATAGAAGATTGTCCTTGAGAATATGCATATACTTTAAATTGAGGAATGATCAATTTACCAGTAGTATAATCAATCGTTCCATAAGTTGCATTTACTGTACTAACTATTCCACCCGATCTCTTCTTCAGTACAAGATTACCATTTCCATCGTCTTCGATGAAATGTATACCAGATGTCTCGGAGATATAGAAAGAGTTTGTAGTCAATATGCTCTGATAACCATTATATGGGTGATATAATTTATTTTGGAAATCTAAAGTCAATCTTTCCGTGACATTTAAAGTTGGTTGGACTTTACGCATCAATACCAATTCAGCATCTGCTGCTTTGATGGAACTATTTGCTTTCTTAACTTGGGTTTCGATGTCTTGTGCAAAGATAGAATCGCCAAATTCTACAAGATTCTTTCTAAAAAATACAATAAGCGAATCTCTTATTTTCTTAGAAATGGAAGTATTGGAGTCCGCAGTCATATCCTTATCATAGAATACGCCAAGATTTACATAAACATATAGAATTTCTGGATCAACTACTTCAACATCAATTCCAACAATGTTTTTTTGCTGAAGAACATTTGTTACTAAATTTTGTTTTTCTTCTGTGGTTAATGTAGTGAATCCGATTGGACGAACAGAAATAAACACTTTACCATATACTGGAGGATCGTTTTCCTCTCCTCCCCAGCAACGAACTGCTGCGTTATTATTAAACGCAGAAAGTACAAGACCTTCATAATCTTGTTTTGTTACTGCTCTTTCCTTTGAAGTAAAATTGCGTACAGCATTTCTGCGAATAGAGGATGATGTTTCTTTATCAAAACCGCTATTCGATGGTTCAAGTGTGTATATGATAAGATCAGAATTATCAGTTGTAAATGATCTTCTGCTAAGAGTATCGTTTGCTCCTACTCCATTTGCAACCGCACCAGCAGTAGACAAATATTCAATTATAACTAGATTTCCAACATTTACTTTCTTACCAAGAACACCATCTCCAAAACGAATTACTAATTGTCCGTAGTCGTTTTCTTCCATAAAGAAAACTTTAGAATCTTCATCTACATTTGTGATGTCTTTGGATGAAACCCAAGGAATATTGATTCCTGTAGTATCCGTTATCGACGCAGCGACGAATACTCTTATACTATCTTTGTCTGCATTTGCATCTCTGATCAAAAATGGTTCATCATAAGACGAAACATTATAACTTATTGTATTAAGTATACCTTGCTTGATTTCCATAGGACCACAAGCATAGGTTACAATCGCTCCATTATCCCCAGAATCTGGATCGGTAATCTCCTCAAACTCATAGGGATAAAAAGGATAAGATTCTGTATTTGTGAACGAATATGTACTATTGTTTACAGATCCAGTAAAGATGGTTCCTCGTTGAATCATCTTTGTTTGCGGAAGGTCTGCTGCATCTACAGTAATTAGAACTTTTGCTTTTGCTGCTCTTTTGGTATTTGGGGTATAACCCATCAATTTTGCCAAAGATACAACCGATGATCTTTGCATTGCACGATCAATAAACATCTCGTTTGCTACCATTGTATTGTAGAAACCTTGTTGAGATGTATTGTACGCCAGGATGTCTAATAGAACCGATATATTTGATGCTTCAAAATTATAATCTGAAAACTGAGATTGTGTTTTCAGATAATTGATGAAGTTATATCTTACATCAAAAAAGTTTAATCCTGCTTGATTTAATAGTGGTTCGTTTTCAGCCATTGTACTTACCTAAAAAGAATTCTAAGGTATCCTTGGTTTGTGTTTCTTTTGGAGTATAATAAACAGTAACCACTACAGCATTGGAATCGGTTCCTGATTTTACTATGACATCATTCACAGTAACTCTGGGTTCTAATGTTTTTGTTAATATAATTATTCTTTTCTTTAAATAATTAACAAATCCATTTTTCTTATTTTCAAATAATAAGGATCGCAATCCAATATCTAATTCTGTAAAATATGGTTTTTCGAATATATTGTAAAGTAAAATATTACGAAGAGATTGACGGATAGCATCTATACCAGTTTTGGTAGAGATATCTCCCGTTAATGGATTAACATCAAAAGTTAAATCTAGATCTTTGTAAATTACTTCTTTTGCCATATTTGTTATTTATACTTAATTTATGAAAACATTTAAAGAACCATTAAAAGCAATATCACCACATGTAATTGGATCACCAGATCGGTGAATTTGTCTATTATTTACAAATACATTTGAAGTGCTGGTAGCATAACCGTCGTGTCCGCTGTCACCGCATGTGTGGTATGGATAATAATCACCTTGTCTACATGAGGGAATATTATTGATAAAAACATTCTCGCTGCCAGTAACACAAGGTCTGGGGGGATAGCAATGTCCCGTTGAAACATCAACACCTTGTCTTATTGCTCTTCTCATACCAATCCTCCAATATCTGGTATGGCATCCACACCGAGATCGGGAACTGCTCCACCCAATATATCTTCACCGCAACCAATTCCTTCGAATCCATCGAAAATGCTTGATAGAACACCATTGATTGCAGATGCAATACCACCAATAAACTTACCAGCAATATCAACTATTCCGCCAATTACTTCATTTATTGCACCAAGTATTCCATTTATTGCATCCCCGATAACTCCGAGAACGCTACCAATTACATTTGTAATTTGTCCCAAAATATCATTTATTGCGCCAAATACTTGATTGATCGTGTCCAGAACTGGTTTTACGACGGCATCAATAATCCCATTTAATATTTCACCGATTGCACAACCAACATTTACTATTGCTTCTATAACATCACCGATTACAGATCCAACACCAGTAAATACATCGGTTAATCCTCCCAACGATCCCAATCCTGTATCAAGTGCAGAATTAGCACCAGAAAGAAGTCCACTTGCAGCAGAACCAGCAGCACCAGTTAAACCTGTTGTTGCGGAACTTATTGCTCCTGCTGCTCCATTAGCAGCACCAACTGCGGTTGATGCAATATTTTGTGCTTCCGTTGCTACAGAAGATACTTGTTCTGTAACTCCTTGAGCAATAGAAAGTGAACCACTTATATTTTCTTGAATTCCCGCACCTATAGAATCTATTGGACCTGTTAAATTCTGAGAAAGTTCAGAGACATTTGAAGACAGTTCACCTAATTGTTGACCTAATCCAGAATTTATTTGTGTAAGATTATTCAATGCAACTAGTTGTCCGCCAAGAACACTTGATATATTTTGCAATTGACCGAGAGGACTTCGTGTATGGGTAGGTACAGATGGAGTCCATACTCCGCCAGGACCTGGAACATATATGGGAGGACGGGCAGAAGGCGTAGCAGGAGCAGCGGCAGATGCAACACTAGCAACTGGACCATTTAAGTGAATAACTCCACCTGTTCCTATAATAGAACTACCACCATTCAAGTGCATTACAGATGAACTAAGTGTTGCTTTCCCTCCAGCAAGGATATCTGTTGTTCCTCCGCTTGTATAGCGAGAGGCGCCACCAGTAAGAACATCAAGTTTTCCACCAGTTGTCATTGAGCAGGATCCACCGACTTGTTGATCCTTTTTACCCGTAACAGTCAAACTATCATTTACTTGTATAACTTCATCACGGTTTCCTGTAATATGAAGCAATCTATCTAATAGAATTCGTGTCTGGTGTGTTTGGTGGAACAGATCATATGCGTTTCCGCCTACTTCTAGTCGATGATCTCCTTTTTCAACTAAGGTTTCTTTATATCCATTAACAACATGAAGATTGTCGAATGCACCATCAATTCTGGTATCTCTTGATCCACCAACCTCGTTTACAGAATCTCCACCAACCACAACATGCATATGTCCAGTACATTCCATGTTGTAATCGCCATTTATAAAATGATTAAAGTTTCCTTTATCTTGGCGTAAATTCATATCACCATTTTTCATTTCAACATTGATATCTCCATCGTTCAAACGAACATTACAATTTCCTTTTTCTACAAATAAATTGATGTTTGAATTTTTACCGACATGAATATCAAAATTTACTGCTGAATTTTCTGAGTTAGATTCTTCATCTCTATTGACGAATATCTTTAATCCTTTGTCTACGGTGACATTTGAATATCCATCAATATGAACATTACTATCTCGTAAAACAGAAACATACTGATCTCGTACTATCTTTTCTACTTTATCTCCGTTTGGATGTATTTCTTCAAAAGTCCCGCTTCTATGAAAGATATTGATTCTTTCTGAGCCTGGGGTATCATCGAATTCTACAATGTGACCAGATTCTGTTTCTGTTACCTTATTAAAAGGATAAATCGTACTCTGAGATTCGTTGTCTCTGGGAGGGATGGGTTCTCCCTTTACCGTTGCATAGGGAGTTTCTGGTTCAAACCATTGTCCTGTATTCGCTTGTGAACCTGCCATTATGCTAATCCTATATCAGATACTGAAGGAACATTAAAGTTTATACTAACAGTGCTAGTATTGTTCACATTCATAGTTTTTGATGAATCAATTCGTATTCCATTATTATTTGTTGGTTTATCTACAAATTGTTTAGATTTTGTCTTTCTAGAAGGCACTGCACTAGATTCTTGTCT
>Ga0099848_1001477_pt1 | contig 11003 bp, 12 predicted proteins | sample CB_VirMetaG_3_FD_78179 | JGI IMG/M metagenome (GOLD analysis project Ga0099848, IMG submission 78179) | Freshwater to marine saline gradient viral communities from Chesapeake Bay - CB_1508_1S Viral MetaG | ecosystem: Environmental > Aquatic > Marine > Coastal | place: USA: Chesapeake Bay... | reverse complement strand
TAATCTATATCTAGATCGTGTGACTCTGGCTCTTCCTCCTTTTCTTCTTGTTCTGCTTCCCATTGGTCTATGTATCCGTAATCTGGATCATAGCTATCTTCATCTGGAATAAGACTGGCTAGCTCTTCATCCATTTTATATTCAGCTTGCCTCTCTATCTTCCAGTCCTCTTCTTTTACCATTTTTTCTCCACCTTAAATTGTTTCTTTCAAGGGTAGATGTTCCACCCCAGATCCCTACTATGTCTATATCATTCATTGCATATTCCCTGCATTCCTTAATCAAGGGACATCTTCTACATACCCACTTAGCATATGTAGCTAGATACGCTTCGTGCTTTTCTGGAAAGAAGATCTCACTGCCTATCTCTTTACATAGTGCATTAGTTGTATCGAACATTCTCTCTCTTCAGTTGTACTAGGGTGAGCCCTTAGTAGGAAGCTAAGGGCTCTGTGTCGGATAAGTTAAATAGCCACTGCAACTGGAAGCGTTAATGCTTCTAGACTTATCCAGTCAGTGACCTTAGTGAAGTCCTTGAATGATATCTCAGGAGTAGCTAGTACTCTCTGAACACATTCAGTTATGGTTAGCACATCATAATCTTTCATTAACCAAGCACTCTGGACTTCAGGGTTAAGCACTATGACAGGGTGCTCCCTATCACCAGCTAGATTAAGTCCTACTCCATAACTTAATTCATCTTGGAATGCCCTAAGTAATACAGCTTCTACATTAGGCTCAGTTCCAATTACCTCATAGCCAGACTTAGTGTGATCATTAGAGATAACTCCGTCAGCTATCATTGAACATAGTAAATTCCTAGTAAAATAATCTGGATCTAATCTGCCAGTATTACTTAAGAATTTAGCTATGGTCTTAGGCATTCGATAACCTCCCCAGTGAGAATATAAAGCTATTCCCGAAGCGTGGTCAGTAGTTACTACCACATTTATTCTGTCACCCATTTATACTTCCTCCTTTATAGTTGATTTTACTACTGGACAATCGGAATATGGTGCTTCTTCTGCCTCCGACATATCCAAACTTTCGCAATAACATTCATTGCCTAACATTATTTCAGCTAGGTGTGACATATCCCCAGAGATAGAGCTTAATTCTTCTCCATTCCTAATAATATGCATTCCATAGAAGCTCATTCCACCCTCATAATAATTAACTATGAGAGTAGTTCTTGGATATTGCTTAGATAACTCCACATACACATTCATAGGAGGACTCCACGCTGTATCGAATGAATACAGAAGAGAGTTATCCCTTTCACTTAGTAACACCTCGCAGGAGTCCCACTTAGTATCCCAATTCTTTAGCCTCCATTCATACCAGTTATCGTTATCTTCTTTCATTAAATCCATATTCATAGGAACTATGTTCTGGAATGAGAAGACTAATTCTCCAGTGTCCTCTTCGTGATAGGTTCGCTTCCATTCTTGCAATTCTGGATCGAACTTTAGTGTGTATCCCTTGTGGATATATGACTTGCTAACTTGCTTCTTTATAGCTTCGAGGTCTTCCTTAGTTCCTCTAATCTCTAAATCATTACTGCACCAGTTAGGCATTATTCCTCCTCCTTAGTAGTTATATTCCAGCCGTAACTCTGTAATGTATCTATAATTAAATCTATCTCCTCATTATCCATTCTTCGCTTCCTCCTTAGTAGTATCTTCTTCTTCCTTGTAGCCATACCAACTTCTCCAAGTTATTCCCATTCCTGCCACCTATGTTCTAAACTAGCCTTTACACGATAGGTGAGGTGCACAATATCGTCAGTGCTTCGTAGGTCATCAGGAATAACCCAATAGCCGTTAGGTTGATTAGATCTAGACCAGATAATTCCAGACTTCTTTATATCCTCCTTTAGCCACTCAATCATTCCTCCAGCAGTGGGAGTCCCAGACTCCAACTTCTTCTGCAGTGCTTCTGCCTTTTTACTCATTCTCCTACCTCCATAGTTTCAATATAGCCAGCGAACCCGACTAAAGCAAGAAGCCCTAGCAAGAATAAAGCTTCAAGAATTAGCGTTCCTCTTCGAGTGAACTTCCAACTTCCAATAGTCAATTTATTATCAAACTCATTGAAACTAATCTTCATTATTCAGTCACCTCATAGGCTTCATAGTTATATTCCTGCTGAATAGGACTTTCCCAGTCGTTATATTCTTTAGCCAATTTAATGGCTTCTTCCATACTTACTGCTTCTACTTCTTGCATTCTGTCATATGAGACAGACTCGACCACTTGAAACTTCATCTATTCCCTCCTTTGGAATATCCAGCCCCAGTTCTAGGACTAGAAGAAAAGTTCCAGCAATTAAGTCTGGAACTAATCTTCAAGCACTAGGCGACTTCTGTATCCTCAACTTCACAAACATAGCAGGGATAGGTATCGGTATCTATTTTCCAGTGAATTGAACTCTTACACACTGAGCACATTAGAGGCATTTTAATTGCACCAGCCACAAGAACCATTACAGCATTCACACTTCAGTTCGTCTTCGTGAATAGCCCATATGCCGTCTTCTTTAATACAGCATTCTTCTAGTGGATGTTCTGCCCATAACTTAATTACATCAACACCTAACTTCTCGAGTGCAGATTCAAGAACTGAACTCCTCCACGCTTCCTCTTCAAGATTAAAGAAGTTCGAGAAAATAGCGTGATTAGTCAGTGCCTTCTCGTTGATATCTTTACTATCTAATTTTAATTCCATTATTCCTCCTTAGAATAATTCTAGATTAGGTAGTCCTAATTCTAGAAGAAGAACCTCAGCGTGTCAGTTCTGAGGTTAATCTTTCAGAATTAGTTTAGTCCTGAAGCGTTCCAGAATGTAGCACGATTGAAGCGTGGGTTATCTAGTGCCAGTTGGTCAGATAGGTCATTGACCAGTTCTCTAATAACTGGCAAGTGATGAACAAAGTATTCTTCACTACTTAGTCCTTTCACTAACTTCTGAATGCTTCCTGCTATTAGTTGATAATCTTTTCTAGTCATTCTTAGTTCCTCCTTAGAACCTGAAGACTTCCTTAGTCCTCATAGTTCTGAGTTTAGTGCCAACGATTTTAATATGTCAAGAACATTCCTGAACTATTTTTTCAAGTCGAGTTCTGGAGATCTTCAAGATAGTTCTAGATAGTTGGCAGTTAGCAGAATGCACTTATTAAAAGACTGCTCGAGGACTTGCTAAGTCTAAGAACTGGAGGGAGATAGCCAGCCCCAGCCTCTTCCTAATCATTAGCCAGACAAAGCAGGCAAAGCACGCGCAACGGACAAAACGGACACCCCAGATGCTTAAATTGGCTAGGACTCATATACGTACAGTCCCACAATTATTTTTGAGCAACATTTGGGGGTATCAAATACAGCTAAATGCTGTGATTTAGCTCACTTTTAACGGCGTGTTGCAAACTTTTTTTACGAACTCGCTCCGTAGGTCGCTTTTGGAAGGGTTATATATAGTGAGGGCTCTTTTAAGAGCCCTGCAATGTGTGACCCTTTAGGGGTCACTGCAAGCTATGCTACGCCTTGTTACAAGATAGGGCTGGTTGACGTGACGGTGGGTGTATTAGGTGGTTGCCAAAAAAGGTAATTTGAACCATAACAGGATTAATCTTGTTGAAGATAAGATGAAATTTCTGGAGTTGGTCAAGTTGGGGTGGGACCCTTCTGAGGCTATGGTTAAGATTGGTAGAAAGTCTGATACCTTACGTCAATGGATTTTTAGGGATAAAGCTTTTGCTGCTGATTTTGAATCAGCACGCCAGGTTGCTGGTCAGCTTGATGTTGATCGTCTTGGTGGAGATAAGTTTAATATTGATTTTTCTACCTTTAGTCAAGAGTATCTTGAGTCTAAGGTTTTTCCTCACCATCAGTCTTGGGTTGATGTGGTTGAGAATCGTGAGCCTTCTTGGGTTGATCCAGCTATGGTTTATGAGAAGGGTAGTCCTCGTAGACTTCTGATTAATGTGCCACCTGAGCACGCTAAGTCAACTATCCTAACTGTTAATTACCCTCTGTATCGTATTGCGATGAATCCGAATGTTCAGATTGTTATCGTGTCTCAGACTCAGACCAGGGCTAAAGAATTTTTGTACGCAATTAAGCAAAGGTTGACCGAACCTCAATGGACTAAAATGCAGACTGTCTATGGACCTGCTGAGGGTTGGAAAGACACTGCTGACCAATGGCGTGATGACCGCATTTATATTAAACGTGAGTCAGAGCGAAAGGATCCTACCGTTCAAGCTATCGGTATGGGTCAACAGATTTATGGCACACGTGCCGATCTGATAATCCTAGATGATGTGATAACCACCAGCAACGCCCACGAATGGGAAAAACAACTTAACTGGCTGCAAAAGATGGTTATCACTCGTCTTGGTGCTACTGGTATGTTAATGATTGTTGGCACACGTGTTGCCTCAATTGATCTATATAAAGAATTAAGAAATCCAGATCATTGGTCTGGTGGTAAGTCTCCGTTTACTTATATGGCTATGCCAGCTGTTTTAGAATTTGCTGATAAGCCAGAGGATTGGCGTACTCTTTGGCCTAGGTCTGATAGACCTTGGGATGGTGCCGAAGATGAACTTGCCACTCCTGATGAGAATGGTTTGTATCCGAAGTGGGATGGCAAACAATTATTCGAACGGCGTTCGGAAGTGGGAGCGCATACTTGGGCTCTTGTCTATCAACAACAAGATGTTGAAGAAGATGCCATATTCCCACCTATTAGTGTTTATGGTTCTGTTAATAAACAAAGAAGACCAGGTTTAATAGATCCTAAAAAGGTTGGGCATCCTAAGCTTTCGGATTCTACTTATATCATTATGGGTCTTGATCCTGCTATGTCTGGTAAGACTGGCGCAATAATGTATGCCGTAGATCAAAGAACTCAAATGCGTTATGTACTTGATGTCTTTAATATGGTCGATCCTACTCCAGGTAAGATTCGTGCTCTTATGGAAGACTGGATTGATAGGTATCATCCTAATGAGCTTCGTATTGAAATCAATGCTCATCAAAAATCTTATGCTTTAGATGAAGAGTTAAGAATGTGGCTAGGCTCAAAAGGTGTAGCTATGAGAAGTCACTTCACTGGTAAGAACAAATGGGATACCTCATTTGGTGTTGCTGGTATGAGTGGGCTCTTTGGCACTTTTGAAGATAACAAACACGATGGTAACAACCTTATTGAGTTACCTTCACACGAAAACAATGAACACGTTAAGGCTTTAATTAACCAGCTTATTACTTGGAAAGCCGACACTAAAAGTCCTACAGATCTAGTTATGGCTTTATGGTTCTGTGAGATTAGAGCTAAAGAAATGCTCCAACACGGACAGTATCAAAAGAGTCATTTACACAACAGATACGCATCCAGAAGATCTCTGGGTCAAAGAGGTTCAGTCAACTTAGATGAATGGGCTTCTGAAAATATTGACACACTTTATGTATAGAGGAATTAAATGTTAAATAACGAGCAGATCGCAATGAAGGTCCAGGCTCTTAAACTCAAGTACGTTGAACGCGATTCACGTATGGCAGATATTCTAGAGATCAGACGTGGCAATATGGTCAACGTTGCTCCAGAGTTCTTCCCAGAGGGTATGAGCAAACCAATGATTGCTAACTTCATTGATGTTGCTGCACGTGATATCTCAGAAGTATTAGCTCCTCTACCATCTTTTAATTGCCAAACCACAAATGTTACTTCTGATCGTGCAAAAAAGAATGCTGACACTAGAACATTAATTGCAAACAATTATGTTCAATTTGCCAGACTACAAACCCAAATGTACACAGGGGCAGATTACTACGGTACTTATGGTTTCCTACCTATTGTGGTAGAACCTGATACCGAAAACAGACTTCCACGTATTCGCATAGAAAACCCAATAGGTGCTTACCCAGAATTTGATCGCTATGGTCGAATCGTGGCTTACTCAAAAAGATACATCAAAACAATTGCAGAGTTGCTTGTTGACTTTCCAGAATACTCTCGTCAAATCTTAGATGACAAATCAGTTGAAGATGTAGATATTTACGCTACATTAGAAATGATCCGTTATGAAGATGCTGACCAGATTACTTTATTCTTACCTACTAGACAAAACCTAGTTTTAAGAACCACACCTAACCCAATGGGTGAAGTGATGGTTCGTATTGCTAAAAGACCAGGTGTTGATGATGAGCCAAGAGGTCAATTCGATGACATCTTGTGGGCTCAAATTGCACGTGCACGTTTTGCTTTACTTGCAATGGATGCTGCAGAGAAATCTGTTAACGCACCATTAGCAATCCCTAACGATGTGCAAGAATTTACTTTCGGTCCAGACGCAATCTTGCGTTCACAAAACCCTCAAGCTATTAGACGTGTTGGATTAGAAGTCCCACCTGCAGCATTCACTGAAGCAGCTTTACTGCAACAAGAAATGCGTATGGGTGCACGTTACCCTGAAGGTCGTTCAGGAACAATTGATGCCTCAGTTATCACAGGTCAAGGTGTACAAGCATTACTAGGTGCATTCGATACCCAAGTTAAAACTGGTCAACAAATCTTAGCTGATGTTTTTGAAGACGTATTAGCACTTTGCTTCAAAATGGATGAAATGCTTTTCCCTGGTGAAAAGACAATCAATGGTGTTAACAATGGTTCACCATATGAATTGAAATATGATTCCAGAAAAGATATCAAAAACGAATACTCAATCCAAGTACGCTACGGATTAATGAGTGGACTTGATCCATCACGTGCTTTAATCTTTTCCCTACAAGCTCTAGGTGCAGATCTTATTTCAAGAGATTTCATTATGAGAGAATTACCTTGGTCAATGAATGTGACTGGGGAACAAGAAAGAATTGACATTCAAAAGATGCGAGATAACTTAAACGCATCTATGAATGCTCTAGCTCAAGCCATTCCACAAATGGCTACACAAGGACAAGATCCTTCAGACATAGTTTCCAAGATGGCACAAGTTATCAAAGAACGCCAAGCAGGTACTTCTATTGAAGATGCTGTTGGAAAAATCTTTACTCCAGCACCAGCCCCAGAGATGGCTGCCCCACAAGCAGCTCCTGGAGAGTCAGTGTCTCCAGTTGAGCAAATGTCTGTCCCACAAGCTCCTGTTGAGGCTGCTCCAGGAGCACCCCAACAAGCACAACAAGCACCACCAAACTTACAAGCGATCCTCGGACAGTTAGCAGGTTAATATGGCAGAAGTTGTTTCAGGCGTAGGAAAGAACGCTAGAAGAACTGATATGAATACATCTAGCAAATTAACACAAGCTATGCAAGATCGTATTCCATCAAATTCTTATGGCGAACAAGTACAGCTAAATCAAATACAATCAGGTGCTGACCTACAAGGTCCTTCTTATGAAGTGCCAAAGATCAGTGCACCAATGCCTTTACCAAGTAATGAACCAGTTGTTTCATTTACTCAAGATACTTTAAGACAAGATGAACCTGCCGAATTTGGTATGCCATTTGGACCAGGACCAGGACCAGAAATTTTATTACCTCAACAAGCTGTTAGAGGACCAAAGTTATCTACAACCTTTTACGACATTAGTCAAGCAGATCCAGACCTACAACCAGTTGCAGAAGAATTAGCTGCTAGAGGTCTTTGATGGCAAATGAAGACAATGAAATCGGTCAGATAATTTGGAGAACTGCTCCTAAAACATATGCTGCTTCTAAAAGAGTTGGCGTAACCAAAGAACAAGAAGAAGATCTTGGGGGTTACACCTATCTATGGAATCAAAATAAAAAGTTATTAGAGCTACCAGATTCTGTTGCCAGAGTAGAATACAATAAACTACCTACAGAAACAAAAGATATGCTGTCTTCTGTTTACGGTAGAACTATCTACAACTCTGATCCTATTAACAAAAGTAAATTTACTCAAGTACTAGATGGCTTTCAAAAATATGCAAACTTTTTTACTAGACCTTACAGGTTTGCAAGAGCTAATCCTCAAGGTCCACAATTACCAGAACGCGACAAATCAGCTTTAGATAAAATACAAGATGTCTTAATCGGTGGAAACGTAACCGATATGAGAAGACTAATGAACTCTCAACAATGGAGAGATGCTTATCAAGGCGAACAACTATTTGATACAGAAAAAGAAAAAGTTGTTCAAGGAAGTTACGATCCTGGTACATACAAAGTAGCTAAACTTCTTTCAATGAAAAAAGGCTTTGGCGAAGTTATGGCTTTAACTGAGTCACCACAAGAATTAAAAGCTTTAATTGACTTTACAACTTTACTAGACGAAGATCCAAATGCTGCTAAAGAAACTGAATTAGCAAAAGCTATCAGAGATTTAGAACAAGCAAAGATTAGCCCTGGTAGAGATATTTCAGGAGCAATTGGTTTAACTAAACTTGATAGAGTAGGAACTAAAAAAGATCCTTACGACATTGTATCTGGTACAATTGATGCAGCATATATAATTGCTGCAGATCCTTTAACTTACTTACTAGGTCCAATTCCTAAAGCTTTCATTGTTGCCAGATATGGTTTACTTGGAACTGCTGCTAAAACTGGTACAGAATTAACAGCAAGTCTAGATGATATGTTTAAATCTAGAAGTGTCACAAGATACTGGAATGAAGTTGGTGCAAGAATTGACAAGTATTCCAAATCAACTAACTTAGTAGAACGCTCTGAAATTGCTTCAGAACTATCTAGACTATTTGGTGTTAAGACTGCGACTATTTTCAAACCAGCAACTCCAGATAAACCAGTTGTTGTAGATCTAATTACCGAATGGTCTAAAGCTGGAATTAAAGATGCTGATTCTGCTAAAAATTATTTCATTAACGCTGGCACTGCAGAACTAATTGGTAGAGGTGCAGCAGGTGGGCGTGCTCCACTTATGCCTACCTATAACCTATTCAATAAGTTCGGTGCTGAGGTTATTAACCCAGGTGTTAGAAAACTATTTGGATTAAGCACTCCTGGTGCAGTTAAATCTTGGGCTAACGAAAAAGAATTTGCTTTATCATTTAATAATGCTGCAACTGTTGGTCAATTAGATGATTTCACTGGAACTAAAAGAACATTAGATAGATTTACCAGACAATTCGAACGTGCCTTTATGGGTAAATCAATTAATATTGCAGATGCAACTGATGCTAATGCTGTTAGACAACTATCCAGAATGGCAGTTGATTCCTACCACGCAGATGTTATTGCTCAGGCTTGGAGACAAGCATCTCCTGGTACACGTTTACGTATGTGGACTGGATTGCTTTTAACTATTGGTAGAAAGATGGGACTTGAATCTACTAATGAAGGAAAACAATTACTAGAAGCTGTTAAGACTACCTCTAGAAGCCTATACTCAGAAGATATGTCTGCGCTAAAAAGCATATCTGATTTAACATTACCTAAGTCTGCAGGTTTAGGACTTAGAGAAGGTATCACAAATAAAGAATTATCAAGTCTTGCTGCACAATCTAAAGGTGCACTACAAGATTTAGCACAGCAAAAGAAAGTTTACATTGCTGAACTAACTAAACTTCAAGACGATTTAGCTAACGCAATTAAATCAGGTCAATCTCCTGAAATAATTGAAAGCATTGAAAAAAGCATTATCAGAGTTAAATCCTTTATTGGACAGACTGGTAAAAAACTTACTGGTATTAGTAGAGGTTTAGGCTACGATAAAGTTAATATCATTCGCCAAGCATTAAGAGAGTCTGGTATGGCTCCAGTTGAAACTAAACGAGCTATCGATATTTTAAAAAATGCTAACGATACAGATCCAAAGTTCTTTCAAGAAACTTATGATCTAGTTGAAAGCTTAATTACTAACAATGAAAAATATGCTAAAGCATTACAAGGTTATAAGTTTGAAGATTTTATTGCAATGGCATTTCCTACAGCAGATGAAGTTGCAGAAAACTTAGGCAAAGTAAGTTACAACCCATCACAACTAGGCAAAGAACAATACGCTCTTGGCTGGTGGCAAGTAGGACAAAAGGTTAGTGTTCCTAACTTCAGTGATTGGGCTAAAGCAAGTATTGCTAACCCATTCTCAAGAGTTGCCAAATCTTACAACAGTGTCTTTATAGAAAAACTAACTGACTTTTGGTCCTGGTTTAACTTGGTTCCAAGACTAGGTTTGCGTTCTGTTGTTGAAGAATTAGCATTCTTTGGTCTAACTGCCAGAACAAGTGACCTTAAGAACCTATTATTAGGTAAGGCTATCTCAACTGAACTACGCTACGTAGGTCAAGGAGAAGCACAACTAGGTTTAATTAACAGAATGATTTATCGCTACATTAAAAGCGATACCATTACTGATGCTGAAAGAATATTAATAAACAATACCCCAGACGGATTAGCAAAAGCAGTTGCTAAACGTGTTGCTAAAAAACAAGTATTGATTAGAACTTTAGGTCTTAAACCAAATGTTGTAGAACGTTGGGTTGATGACTTTGTTAACTCTGAATTTGGTATGTCAGTTATTGACGATATCAACGAAGGTGCTTTAGCTACATTAAACATTGGTGACAATGCTACCCAATATGCTGTATTAAAAGCACAAAGAAGATATGGTCTTATTGCTGAATGGAATCCATCAGTAAGACAAGCAATCAAAGAACTTAGAATTAAAGCAGACGGCGAATGGAATAACTTAACCTATAAAGCTGGTTTAAGCTACAAGATTGCTTGGCTAACTCAAATTCAACTACGTGTTAATCGTGGTACTAATTTAAACTTTGGTGAAATGGTAGTTAAAGGTTTAGCTACTAAAGAAAAACCAGAACAAACTGTACAAAAATTAGTTAAGTATATTGATGAACTTGCTAAAGATGGCAAGATGAAAGAATATGCTTTATACGAAACACTAGGTTCAAAACAATTTGCTGAAAGAATGTATGACTTTGTTGCTCATCCATTCTTAAAACGCAATGGCTTAGTAAACGATAAGCTTGTCAAGAAGGTATATCAAACTAAAACAGATATCTT
>Ga0099848_1001476_pt1 | contig 11011 bp, 26 predicted proteins | sample CB_VirMetaG_3_FD_78179 | JGI IMG/M metagenome (GOLD analysis project Ga0099848, IMG submission 78179) | Freshwater to marine saline gradient viral communities from Chesapeake Bay - CB_1508_1S Viral MetaG | ecosystem: Environmental > Aquatic > Marine > Coastal | place: USA: Chesapeake Bay... | reverse complement strand
GCGTCAAGGACATCCTGCGGGGATGCGCGTAGATTGCTGCCCTGTCGCACCAGTTCACGATTCACATTCTCAAATGCCTCAAGCACCTGTGAATCGAAGTAGAGACGGGTGACGGTGTGCGAATCCTTCACCGTGATCTCATTTGCCTTCTGAAGATGCAGGGCGAGGAGTTCCATGTCCTCCTGCGTGTTCTCCTTCCACCACGAAGGATTTTCAGAAGGTGCGGAAACGATGAGAACGGCGGCAAGTGTTGCTACGATGTTTGCAATAGTCATATCAAAATCTCCTTAAAGCGGGCAGCGGGATTCGAACCCGCGAGAAAAGTTTGGAAAACTCTTATGTTGCCACTACATCATGCCCGCAAAAATATCATTACATTCAAGTACCAAAAATGTTATTTAGTTGTCTGTTTACACGAACGAAGGTGCAACACTTTGGAAGATGCTTGATTTTTCTAGCACCGACATAAGTGCAAGCAGAACGAACACCACCCATAATTTCCAAAACTGTTGTTCTTACTTTTCCTCTATATGGCACAGAAACAGTCTTACCTTCCGATGCTCTATGAAGAGCAACACCACCATTATACTTGTCCATAGCAGTTTCGGAAGACATGCCGTAGAAAGTTTTGCAAAGTTCTCCTGTTTCTTCGTTAGTATTTAATTCGCCAGCACACTCATCGTGACCAGCAAACATACCACCAAGCATAACAAAATCCGCACCAGCACCAAATGCTTTTGCTACATCACCCGAACACACACAACCACCATCCGCCATGACATGACCACCAATACCGTGTGCAGCATCCGCGCATTCTATGACAGCAGACAACTGTGGATAGCCAACACCAGCAACTTTTCTTGTAGTGCAAACACTGCCAGGACCAATTCCCACCTTAACAATATCCGCCCCCGCGAGCAATAACGCTTCCGTCATCTCAGCAGTAACTACATTTCCTGCAATTATGATCTTGTCAGGAAGAAAGTTTCTCATTTCATTTACAAAATCAGCAAAGCACTGCATATAGCCATTTGCTACATCAAGTGTAACGAATTTTACTGCTGGATACTTGTTGATCATACCCAAAAGCATATTTCTGCTTTTTGCGTCCTTACCACAAGTAAACGAAATGTTTTCTATACAATCTATTTCTAGATTATTCATATCTTCGTGGGTGATGTGCTTATGCAAACAAGTCAGCATATCATACTGACAAAGCGCATTAGCCATTTCGATTGTTCCAGTAGTGTCCATATTTGCGGCAACGATAGGAACACCTCTCCATTTGCAGCCGTGTTTGAACACAAAATCTCTGTGTAGATCTACTTCGACTCTACTGGTCAAAGTGCTTCGTTTTGGACGAATCAGAACATCGCTGTAATCTAACTTCACTTCATTTTCAATATGCATAAATCACCTCATAATACTCCCTGACGGATTCGAACCATCGACTTCTTCCGTGTAAAGGAAGCACTCTAGCCGCTGAGTTAAGGGAGCGCACACTATTTATCTGAGCCATCAAAAGATGAAGGATCTATTTCCACACCAGTTATGTCTTGGGCATATTCTGATGCCCTCTTAAACAAAACAGGATCTACATTTTTGATGTATTCTACCATATGAAAAACATATGACACCACTGGATGGTTTAGTTCTTCGTCCATTATCGACCTCTAGAACATTCTCGTTCCAGCCGACGCGCACCTTCCTTGGTTCTTGCTACGAACAAATCTCCACCTGTCTTGTGTGGAAAGATTTGCCGAACAACATACTTAAATGTGTGACTGTCTGAGCAGTTGATACAGAATTCTGTATCAGGAAGAAACTCAAGTCGTGCAGGAGCAATCTGTTGTCCACAATCTTTACAGTTACGCATATGAAATCTTGTCGAATGAAAACTTGATGGTCTTTCGTTCGATGAATGCTTCTCCATCGGCATGCATCTTACGCTGCTTGGTAATGGTCTTTCCTAGACCAAACGGTTTGCAGATGGTGCGATTGTGCTTTACAACAGCAGCACCTTCGCGCTCTGCTTCTAGATCAAATCTATCAAGAACTCGTTTTGGCATGTGAGTATTATACTCCCTACAGAAAAGAAGTCAAGAACAGTTTAGATCAAACCGTTCTCTTCATCAAGTCGAGCAATCTCGTCTAGTGTATATTTTCCAAGTTGTTTTTGGATTTCGTTCAGTTGCCTGTTAAGATGCACAATCTCCGCATATGCTTCGCCAATTAGAAGAAGAACATCTTCGGGGAGATCGGTGCGCTTGGTGGCAACACGAAGGCGATAGTCGATATGTTGATCAACAATCTTATTCTTTGTATGATCACAGTCGCCCACGAAGAAATATTCATCGTTTTTGCTCACTTACCGTCCTCCTTGTAGCAATTCCATCCCCGCATCTTGGCTTCGGTTTCGGGAGTCCTGTCTGGATAGGAAGTCCTGTTGCAGATTTCCCTACGAGCCTCGTCGCGCTCCTTGACGAGTTCTACCATGCGATCAGCCGAATCGCCGCAGACATCTTCAAGTTCGTAAATCTTCTTGAGCGCCTTACGCCGCGCGCCGTCGCGCAGTTTCTTGTTCATTTGTCCAACAGGCTCACAGGCCATGCAGGAACCTTCGAATCCGTTTTTGAGGTCTTCGATTTGCAAACGAAGAGCCTGGTTTTCTACAACCAACTCTTGATTACGCTTCATAATATCTTCGATGTTCATGGAGTTCATAACGGACAGAGAAGGATTCGAACCCTCGGATGGTTTCTAGAACCATCGGCGGTTTAGTAAACCGCAGCATTAGACCACTCTGCCATCTGTCCAAAATGATCGCACGGGGACTCGAACCCCGACTCATCGCCTTGAAAGGGCGAGGATTTAACCAGTTAATCTATGCGACCGAAGTAGCGCGAGTGGGACTCGAACCCACACTGTATTGATTTTGAGTCAATTGACTCTGCCGTTGGTCTACCGCGCCATTTATTAGAGAACTTTTGAGCAGTAATCGTACATGGCGATTCCGCTTGCTGTTCCCACATTAAGTGATCTTACGCTTCCATACTGCCTAATATACACGATGTCGTCGCACAAGTCAAGTAGTTCTTCGGGAATTCCCACTTGTTCCTGTCCAAAGATCATCAGCGTGTGTTCGTTCTTGGGCCACTGATAGTTGTTGATAGGTGTGGCGTTTCTTACATTATCAATACCGACGATACGAACATACTTATGATTGTCCACAAGTTCACGAATGGAGTTCTTTACATCGGCAATCTCCTTGACATGGCGAAAGTTCATATAGTTATGAGTTCCGACAGTGCCGCGGCGATCATATTGCTTCTTACCGTAGATCCAAACACTTTTTGCAAGAAATGCATTTGTGTTGCGAATCACAGTAGCAATATTGAAATCGTTGCCAAGATTGCTGCAAAGCACAGTGAAGTTGTTGCGCTTTGTGTCTAGATCAGCAAGAATGGCTTCATGCGACCAATAGTGATAAGGGTCGATGATGTTACGAGTTTCGGTTAGCATTTTCAAAGAAATCAGAAGAATCGTAATGGGGATCTAGATGCGGTTCGTAATTTACCTCTCGGCAATTATTATACGATACATGACCCTGTTGGACAATCTCTTCGACAGAGAGATCTTTAGTGTCGTTTTTTGTCCACACTACCAAAGTGGTTCTGAACAGATTAGTTTTCATTAAAATTCAATTCCCAACCAAATTCTTTTGCAATAGAGACCGCTGGTCGACCAGTAAAGTGTGATTTTTGTACACACAATCTCTTACGAAGATCTTTGATTTCTCTCTCCAAAAGATCAATCTTGAATTGATTTCTCTGAATGTTGTCAAGAGCAATATCAATTTTCAATTGAAGATGTTCTATATCTTTTTCGTGATCTGATTTCATTTTAACTCCAATACGCCGTCTTGGATTCGAACCAAGTCTTATTCGATTATAAGTCGAACTGAGATAACCAAGACCTCCCACGGCGCGTTACTGTATAGATTATACAGTGTTTTCGTTGCTTGTCAAGTAATTCAAGTGAGATTTCTTGTTGTTGACATGGCCGTTTTCATTCTTCTGAAAGTAGTTGCTCTTCTGTCGATCTTCGTCGTGTCCAAGACGATAATTAACAACCTCTACGCCGAGATCACGCATCTGCTTCTCGGAGATATGATTGTCAAAGCAAAACCTTACGATTTCGCCAGCAGTCTTGAGAGCATCTTCTTCACAACCATTAATCGGAATATCAATATGAAGTCGATATGTCATTCTTTACCTCAGTACGGCCATCGTTGCTCCTTGGCAAGATAGCCCAATTTTACTAGATCTGTTAGAAACTCATCAACCATACCAATAGGAACTTCCGAAATTGGCCACTTGATTGGTGATTCCAAATTGTTTTCATCTTCGCATGGTTTGCATTCAGGGGACTGTTTGCATCTTTCCATCTCCGATACGATATGATCGGACATTCTACACACATTCAGCAAAGTTTCAAGTGTTTTTGCTGATTGGTAAAAGAGATCTTTATTTACAAAGTTCTCTTCATTACGAGCAAGTGAACGGAGTTCATAAATCATTTCTGCAACCTTCATGGCAGTCCTCCTATGTTAGAGGGAAATAATACCCTCATCTGTAGTATATTTAATACTTTGGAAGACTTCCATACACCAAGGAAGACACAATTCGCAAGGTCTTGCCATGCGAAGTTCGCCATTCTTGTTGAAACGAATGTTCACAAGATGAAGTTTCTTGTTAAGCAAATTCTTGGGAACCTTTCGATATGCATCAAATTCAGAGTGCATTTCTTCAAAAGGATAGCCAATCTTTTTTGCTTCGGGGTGTGTTTTGAAACGATTGCAACCAACAGAAATAAGTCTGTTCTTATGAAAGATCAAAGAACAGTGTTTCTTCTGCCTCGGAATAGACAAACAAATAGGAAATGCTTTTTCGAGGTAGGTTTCGATCTTCATAACAAAAGCGTCCCTGGCAGGATTCGAACCTGCGACTTACTGCTTAGAAGGCAGTTACTCTATCCAACTGAGTTACAGAGACATTAGACCGATTACTCGGTCGTGAGAGAAAGTTCAGGAGCGGCTACTTCCTTTGTAGGGAGAACCAATCCATTACCGTACTGGGCATTATACTGATTTACGATCTCAATTCTAGGTTCAGCCGCAAAAACAATATTAGAAGCCTTAAGCATCACACCTTCCTTCTCTGCATTCGTGTAGAGAAGCCAAGGAGCCATACCAAGACCCTTTTCACCACCAACAAGAATGGCTGGATTCTTGATGTTCACCCAAAGAAGCAACTCACTATCGCTCCAAATGTCATCCATTTTTCCTACGATTTGTTCGCCGCTTACGAGGCCTACTAGCATCACCTTGCTCATTTTTTACCTTACCTTTCTTGGTTTTCTTACCAAAGATTGCGTCCCAATTGTCAGACCATTTTTGATAGTCAACAGGTCTGTATGTATCGCCTTTTCCTGCACCGTGTATACCTTCCATAATCAATCCTTTAGTGGTTTGCTTATGTGAAATGTTTCGTTTCTGTGAATCTTAAGTTGATCACTTCTATAATGACGAATTTCTCCACCAGCACACAGAGCGACACACCAAATATCATTTTCAAAAGTGCCACCATCTCTTACATAAATGGCGTAACCTTCTTCACGATTAGGCGTTATTACTGGTATGGGATTTTTAAATTCTATCATAAGCCACCTGTGAGATTTGAACTCACGACCCTCGCATTACAAATACGATGCACTACCACTGTGCTAAGGTGGCGAACTACCCCGCCTAGATTCGAACTAGGAAAAAGAGATCCAAAGTCTCCTGTGATACCGTTTCACCACGGGGTAAAGAAAGGTGGGGAGTATTTCATCCCCACCTGTCATTCCGCTGAATTATTTATTCAGCGACCACCAACGCTGTAGTTGGACGGGCCAACCAGGCGAACGCGCTTCATGCTGTAGCGAGTCTCACCATCGCGGGTGTTGGAAGTCACAATTCGCCAGTTTCCGTAACGCTCAACCTGCTCCTTGATGTCGGAGATGGTCGCGCGGAAATTCGCAACCTTGAACATCTTCCTGGCCTCCGAAGCGGTAAGACCGCGACCACTGTGAAGATATTCGAGAACCTGTGACTTCTTACTCTGAGTTGCAGTTGCCATTAGTAGCAACCTCCTAATATTAGACGGCTGTTAGAATTTACAAGAACAAACCCAGCCGTATGGTCTAGAACTTGTTGTTTGAGTACCCCCAGCAGGGCTCGAACCTGCGACCGATTGATTAAAAGTCAACTACTCTACCAACTGAGTTATAGGGGCAAGAAGACAACATTATACACGGTAGTAGTCCTGTTGTCAAACGGTTTTAAGGAGATCCGTAAACTCGCAAACGGTTTTTGTTCGACGCGGAGGAGACCGTAAACTATCCGCGTCGTGAAGAGTTCAAAGCACCCAACTGGCTTTTTAAGACCTTCTCAATCTCAGTAATAGGTCTAGGGCTTCCGAGCGACGGCGTGGCCCGATAGTTTGTCTCCGCAAGAAAACAAACCCAAAATATAATATATCATAACAGTTCAAAAGAAAACATCTACATATTAATCATCTTGTACCTCGTTCTTGTGTTCCTTATGCACCTAGTATACACGCATTTGTACCCAAGTCAAGCACTACAGATTAAAATTCCACAGAAACATTTGGCCATCCATCTCACTCACTTTACAATTATCATTAATAGCCTGTTCGATGGAATCCCTTATTTGCAAAAGTTCGGCTGGACTGTATGCATCGACTGGCTCGGCTACATCAAAATTATATAAACAAAAGCCTATCTTACCAGTGACGGGAATTTCAACTGGCACAATTGATGGCTTTGTTTGTTCTAGAAGATTGTTTGTGTTGCAGATGATCTTATTCATATTTACTCCTTGAAAGGCTGACACAGTTATTCTACTGTCAGTATCAAGGAAGTCAAGAACAATCGCAGAATTTATTGTTGTTGTTCGGGTGAACCTTGTACCAACTGTTGGACTATTTCAACAACTTGTTGCTCGTCCATACCTTGTTGGACCATTTGTGCAATTACCTCTTCGGGTTGCATTCCTTGTGCAAGAAGATCTTGTGCAACTCTCATAGGATCTTGCATTCCACGGATGGTGTCTTCTGGAGTCATAGAAGGATTGTTGAGAGTTTCCTCTGTGCCAGGAACAACTTCTTGTGCTTCCGCTTCTTGTGGCTCTTCGGGTTTCATAATAACACTAGAACGCTTCATCTTGATGACAGAATGAAACTTACCTTTTTTGCCGATATTCTTCTTTTTAAGACCTTCGACTTCCTTTGCTTCTCCAGATCCTATATTAAAGCGACTTTGTGGAAAGAGTTTAGCCAGTCTTGCCTCTGACTCCGATACTTCTATCAGCATCTGGACTTGTTCTGTTAGTTCTTGGAGGCGGTCTTCTTTTGTTTTCATTTGTTTTACCTTTGGTGAACCCGTATGCAAGTATTGCTTGCGCTTGTTGTTCTCCATATTGTGCTACAAGTGTTTTGTGAATTTTCTCTGCGTCTTTGTCGAGCATAGAAGTATGTATACTCAAAGTGGCGCTCTAGTTATAGAAATGATCTTCTGTAACTGCAAATCACACTGTGCTTCTCTCTGTGCTCCTGGCCAATAAATGTAGTCTCTTTCCTTGTTCTTTTTCAGGGAAGCAAGAAGAGGTATGACATTCTTCTCTATCTCCGTCATTCTTGCTTTCACCAATTGATCATATTGTGCTTTTACTGCAATTGCACCTTCACAAGTGGAGTTCATCTCCAGTATCAGATCCAGTTTTTCTTTGATGTTGCTAAGTTCGGGATTTTCCGTTGGTGTTACTATAGCACCCAATTCGTCTTGGTTGACCGCAGTAAAACCAAAATCAAACTGATCATCCGTGTATTGGCCTAGAATATCGTCTGGGTTTGGAATCATAATTTTCTCCTGTTTCTATTTATAAAAAATAAACCCCCGCTTGCGCGGGGGCCGAATTCCTGAAGGACGGGGAACTTAGGAATTCTTGTTCTTTCTTTCGTGATCGTTCTTTCTGTCCATATATTGCTTGAACAGAATTTCCTTCATCTTTCGTCTGGTGGGTTTTTGAATTCCACCCGATCCCTTGCCTTTATTGGTGTTTCTTGCCATTATTTATCCTTTCACAAAATCTCAATTTTCTTTGGTTTCTTTTCTTCGGGAATGATCATTCCGATCACGATACGAAGAATGCCGTCCTTGTATTCCGCACTTTCGACTACAGAATACTCCGATAGAGCAAACTTCTTCTCAAATGAGCGAAGTGCGATTCCCTTGTGTGAGTAGTTTTCGGTTTCCGTCTTTTTCTCTTTCTTGGCGGAAACCTTGAGTGTGCTGTTCTCAACGATCACTTCGATGTTTTCTTTCGAGTAACCCGCGAGAGCGAACTCTATTATCGTGTTTTCTCCGTCCCTGTAAACATCGAACGGTGGGTAGGGACTGGCATCCAGTTTCCCTCTGCTATAAGCCAGATCACGATCAAACCCAATCAAATAATCCAACATGGTCGGTACAGTCATTTTTGTCTCCTTTTTAAGCAAGACTGTTTCAACGATGGTCCATCCCCGAAGGCGATGACATAGTATGTATACGCGCCAAAAGAAACAACCCCTCATTTCTGAGGGGTGTTCTGTTCATTTTAGGGTTCATCTATTCCACCACCGCCACTGCCAGAAACAACACCGCCACTGCCAGAAACAATCCGTTTATCTCTTCGTTTTGCTGGTGAAGATGAAGATGTAGTTTTGGGTTTAACTCCTGATCCTGCTTTAACTCCAGGTCCAGTTCTAGACCATGATCCTTCTCTTGTACTTGACCAACCATCACCTGATAGTTCTGTGCTTTCCCCACCAGTAGTTTCATTTCCATATTTGGTTGTCTTTACTTCTATTCCACCACCTCCACTTGTTGCGGTGGGATTGGAATTTCCTTTAAGACCAATAGCGGCCGCACCTATCAATCCCGCAGCAGCCAAACCTAGTCCTGCTTTTTTCCAAAATTTCTCATCTAGTTGTTGAAGAACCTGTTCTGTGTCCAGATTGAGTTCTTCACAGAGTGCGTCTATGACAAAAAGAAGATCTTCGTTGAGTTGTTGTTGTTCGTTCAACTCGGAACGATATTGTTCGGCCAAGTTGGCGTAGTGTCTTGCTGTCTCTTGTAAATGATTCATTTTATCTCCTTGCTTGGCTACTGTGTATTGCTTCTAATTGCTTTATAGCACCTTCTTTGCTGCTGTGTCTGCCAAATATTCTATTCGCATTCTTCCCGCCAGCCTCACCCTTCACCACCCACTCGTCTCCCTGTCTGACCACTCTCTCGTCCAACTGGGAAATCTTCTTCAGATCATCCTGTTCTATCGCGTATGCTGGAAGACAGTCCTTTCCTTCCATGCTTGCTTTCTTCACTCTGTGGAGTCCGTCAGCGACCGAATATTTGTTGGAATACTTCACGACAAGTATAGGGTATGAATAATCAGCATTCTCCAACTTGTCTCTTTCCTTCTGACTCTTCGGGTTTCCGTCCTTGTCTCCGTAGGACTTTTCCCACCACTTCAGTCCGTCCGTGTCTTTGATCGGAAGACATTCGATATACTCTCCATTTTTCTTTGCCCACTCCACCACTTTGGCAACAGAATATTCATTCTTGCCATCGCCGAACTTTTGATCAGTCCAGTTCTCTTCCGTGATGAAGTGAAGAAAAGATTTCATCAGTGGCGTCCTAGAGGACCGTGTGTCCAGTGATTTTGAGCAACCTCATCGAAACGACCATTTTCGTGATCCTCTTTTGCTTTTTCGTGTCGTTCGGACCAATCTTTATGGACACCCTTAAGATACTCTATGTGTTCTGCTAGATCTTTCAGTTTACCTTCCATAGTTGAGATGTTTGCAAAAGAATGTTCTTTTGGGCCTATCTTCTTAGCCTCACTCAGATTTCTAATAATTTGTCTTGCTATTTCTTTTTTCATTTTTTTTCTTCCAAGGACTTTTTTCCAGTTATTCTCACACGGTCGCTCCTACAAATCTGTATTTGAGTATTTATAAATAATGAAAAGGAGACAACCTATGAAGAGAGAAGAACAAATCAGAATGTGGGAAGAAGCGGCGGGAGTGAAGCCAGACGGAAACGCGGATTTTGGGCCATACAAAAATCCAAAACCAAAAAGACCTGGGGGGCCTGGGCCTGGGTTTAAACCATTTTCAGCGAAACGGGAAATCCCCACAGATCCTAAAACTGGAAAACATCTACAATAAACAACAAAGACAAATAAAAAAAACATCCCTCTGTATTTGAGTATTTATAAATAGACAAAAGGAGACAACCTATGAACAGACAAGAACAAATCAAAATGTGGGAAGAAGCGGCAGCAAATATGTACGGTAAAGAAGGAGCAAAAGCAGTTGGTGGTTTTGAATCTAACGCTTCCAAACAAGGAAGAACTGTTTCTGCCCAAGAAAGAGCAGCAGCAGTAAAACACGCTCAAAATAAAGCAGCCGCTGATGCAAGAATTAGAGCAGCACAGGCAGCAAAGGCAAGAGAGAACAAATAATTTCCCACACAAATAAAAAAGATCCCTCAGAAATGGGGGATCTTTTCTTTTCCTTAGATAGTGTGATCAGTCGTAGTAACTGCTCGTAATATGAGGAGTTCTGCTGATCTTGCCTGTCTCAGGATGAAAGGTATGACCATGAGTATCGCCATTCCCGTCCTCGTGTTCAACAAAATGACCATTTTGGTTTGACTCAAAGGTGACTCTACCTTTGCCGTACCGGTCAATCATAAGTTCTTTGGCTTTTGCCCTGGCTTCCTTCGCTGCTTCCTTCTTTGCTTCCATAAGTTGGTGTATTATGTGTAGTATTTCTTGTTTTCTCATTGTAATTCTCCTTGTGTGTGTATTTAGAATAATACGAGAGTGGGGGATCCTAATGGAAAACTT
>Ga0099848_1001474_pt1 | contig 11019 bp, 8 predicted proteins | sample CB_VirMetaG_3_FD_78179 | JGI IMG/M metagenome (GOLD analysis project Ga0099848, IMG submission 78179) | Freshwater to marine saline gradient viral communities from Chesapeake Bay - CB_1508_1S Viral MetaG | ecosystem: Environmental > Aquatic > Marine > Coastal | place: USA: Chesapeake Bay... | reverse complement strand
TATAAATACCTATCTGTAGCTATAATAGAAAATTGCTGATTAGATCCTATAGTGTTGCTCATCAACACCATTTCAGTGGACAAGATTTCAGCATTTTTTACTTCTAAACCACCTTCTGAACTAGGTAAAATAGTTTTAGCATTTAAAGGTACTATACCCATACCATCTTCAAAAATTACATAAGTATAATCATTTAAAGTAATTAGCCTTACTATTTCTCCTAACTCCGGGTAATAATCTTGAAAGTTAAAACCCATAAAATCTCTGTAAGCATTGTTAAAGCTGTCAGGGGAATTAGGACTAGATACAAAGACTCTATTAGTAAATTCTGTGTTGAATTTAGGTGCTCTAAAATTTAAAGCTGCATAAGCTCTTCTACCAATGAAATATTGATAGCCAAAATTATAAGCTTTAGATTCTTGATATTTAGTGTTTTTAGCTTCAAAACCTGTAGTAACAGGGTTAGCCGGTCTAGGACCACCCAAGATATCTACTTCATCTTGAAAGGTGTAATCATCACAACGTAAACTTAAGTTATGATTGCTTACATGAATTAAAGGCATAAACAAGCTACGATTTACTAGCCCACCACTTTTATTACCTGTTCTGTAAGTTTCAGGATTAGAAGCTGTAATAATACCATCAATACCTGTGTTAGTAAACACTTGCTTATAAACTAAAGATATAAACGCGTCTCCATTAAATATATTTAGTTGTTCAGGCGCTTGCCCTAAAGTATAACGCGGTGTTATGGCAAAATAAGCAGTATTAAAATTGGTATTTTGATATAAAGCCTTCCAAGCATCGGGGGTTAAAGCTCCTTCTATTTGAGGGTAAATAGTAGCATATATACCCATAGAATGATGTTTAGGATCTGTAAATTCTTTGAGCGCAGCTCTTTTACTTGTTAAATAATCATTATATCTGTATCTTAAAACTGTATTACCATTGTTACTAGATCCTAATCCCTCATGTGGCACTAAACTAAAAGTTTTAGTATCTAGTGTTTTATTTTCTAAAGCTAAAACAAAAGTTTGTGGGATATTATCTAATTTTATTGATAAACCTATATATGAACCATATTTTAAATGATCTTCTGCTAAAGATGCTGCTCTTGGAGTAGCACTGCCTAAAGTTAAACCTTTTTCAACAGGCTCCTTCATCCATGTTAATTGGACAAAACCATCACTAGTCCTTGTTCCAGCTAATTCTTCATAATAACCGTCCGGTTTTAATAATGGTAAGTTGTCTGTATTTAAATATTTATTACTTTTGTTATCTAGTGTTAAAATATCATAATTTGGATAATCATTTCTAAATAATTCGTCTAATTCTTCATCATATAAATTTTTATTATCTTCCCAATTTTTACCTTCATCAAACCATGTCCTAGGGTCAGTAAATAATCTTACAAGACCATTTCGGCCTTTTTCTTGAAAATATAAATATTCCCCACTATTCCAATTTTTATAACGCCTGCTAGCAAATAAAGCTGAACCAGATAAACGCCCAGCAAAACTATCTTTGCTATAACTTTCTTGGTTTTCAATAATATAAGCTATTTTATCAAACTTTAATAGGTTTAATTTTTCAAAAATTAAACTTTGCAAAGAAGTTGGCACTATTTGAAAACCTAAAGCTTTCACATCTTGCACTGGCACATTAACTATAGTTCGGTTAATGAAAGTTGTATTTCGAATTCTAACATCCTCTTTTTTAGGAAAAATAAGCTTCATTTGCACGGGCTTATTTGAATATTCGATACCTAAAGTTTTTAAAGAATTAAAAGTTGAATTAAAATATGGCTCATTTACTAAAGCATCACCGGTATAAAAAGCTACTGCTAAATCTTTTGTTGCGGAATCAACTTTAGGCTCTACTTTACCAACTACCGAATATCCTCTTCTATTTGCAGGTATATCAGCAATTAAATGCCTGCCTGAAACATTTTTAGAAAAAAATAAATTTATTTCATTTACTGTTAACCAATTTGCGGGCCTATCGTTTAATTTTAAAGGTTTACTTGCAGTAACAATTTTTACCGGGCCATTATAATCTGTGTTTGGTAAAAATGTAGTGTAAAGCTCTTTAAATATAGGTGACACCGATGATAACGCGGCTGTAAATACTCTACCAGGAGCTGGAACAAATTTACAATCTATTTTGCCATATAAACGAGAACCTATACCTTGACTTAAATCTATTAAGTGAGCTCGCATCTCAGAGTTTAATTGTATAACTTGAGTAGTTTTATTTTTATCTCGTAAAGCTATCCTTGATATAGGACCTACTACACTAAAATATTCCCATACAACAGCAAGATTAGCTGCAGGTAAATAAGGCATAGCTGGGAAAGCAGCTGTATTAGTAAGATAACCTTGACATATAGCATCTTTACGTCTTTCTTTACGAACAATAAAGAAACCTTCTATTTCATTTTCTAGATTATAAAGAGCCAGTTGTTGGCCTAAAATATTTGTATCTATAGTTAAATATTTTACATAAGCTTCATATAAACCCGTTTCAGGATTAGTGTTTGGACCTAATAAATCTTCTCTTCTAGATGTTCTATAAACACCCATATTATTTTCAGAAGTAGTACCTAAAAAACCGTTATCAGCAACTATTTCAGTAGTAGTGTAAGTTGCAGTGCCAGTTATATTATCTATACCTCTTAAAGGCATAACAGGTGAATTACCACGTCCATTTGTTAAGATGTATACAACACCTAACTCATATGTTTCAGCATCCCAATAGCCGACTTTACTGTAAACTTTTAAAGGATCTGCATAGCCATCTTTAATAGTAAAATCATCATCTATAGTAGCTATGGTCATAGCTTCAACACCTTCTTTAATAGGCACAAAAGATGTAGCTCTCTTTAAACTCATTAATAATTTATCATCTAAACTTTTAACATTAGCTAAAAGTAAAGAACCATCATTTTGTGTAGCTGTTCTTGCACTGTTTAGTTGTGTTAAATCAAAGTTTAAAGCTGCATTGTCGTATAAATTAGTATCCTCGTTACCAAAAATTACAATATTTAATTCTGTATTTGGACCTTCATAAACATAATCATAAGTAGCATTTATTTCTACTAAATCCCCTACAGCTGCAACAGCACTACCTGAAAAAGAATAATAAACTTTTACCCCTGTAAATTGAGGATCTAAATTAGTTAATTTAAACTTTACAGCTTTATTTGTTGTTTCTGAAAAGTTAGCACCCTTATCATCATGTGCAAATACGACTAAACTACTTTCTTCTATGATATCTGTAACATTACCATCAGTATCCGTATAGCGAAAATAAAATTTAGCCCCACCGCCTTTAAAAAATCCACCATTAATAACTCCTTCAAAATTTAAAACAGGTATAATGTTAGGTTGTTTCAATAATTTTGTAGTACTAAATAAAGCAGCACTATATGTGTTAGTATTTTTAATTTGATTACGCTTAGCCAACTTAGCAGTAGTGCCGTCTTCAGATAGAATAAACCTAGTATTTATTAATTTCATAGGGTTGTTAGGATCTATCAAAATAAGGTTTACTGAATTGTCATAAGATAATTGGTAATGTAATTCTATAAGATTACCTTTAAAATTAAATTTATCAGTGGCAAAATCTTGTGTATGAGCTAGGTCAGAGTATAAACGGGAGTCATTTTCATCTGTAATATTTAAGAAATTTTTTATAGGGCTATAAGCATCAATTACCGGTAAAAACTCTCCATTATAATTACCATCATTTAAAGCAGCCCAATTAGGGCTAGGATAAGTTCCAATTTCACCTATAGCGATCCCATCTCTGTAATACATTGAAACTATAAATAAAGTCTCTCTAAATTTTGTAACTGCTAAAGGTTTAGCTCCATCTTTTAATGTTCCTGCAGGTAAAGAGCCTATAAGATTTTGAAAAATAAACTGATTTTCTTCAGTATTTATTAAAGTACCATTAACGGCACTTATCATACTGTCTTCAGTTTGATTTAATATATGATTATCTTTTACAAGTTTTGTAAATCTGTTTATTAATTGCTCCATATCTTATAATTCTTCTTTGTCTTTTAAACATTTGTTTTTTTAAATATTCAGCTGCTCTTATCGGATCTTTAGGCCTATATATAATATTATAATTGTGCTCTTCAGATATTGTAAAATAATAATATTCACCTGCTTTTAAAGCCTTGTTTAATCTATATAAACCAGTATTTATTACTCTACCTAAAGAATTTTTAGTTAACCACGGATACAATTCACACATAGCTGGTAAAAACTTAGCCATAGTTAATTTAGTAGTGGAAAACCCTTTACCAGTGTTAGCTCTTTCAACGAACTTTTCTGTTAATTCTCTATCTTGTCTAACATTATAAACTATAGTTCTACCTTTGTAACGCACTAATAATTTACATTTATAGTATTTACCATTAGTTTCCCAAACATCAAAATTATTTAACCAAAATTCTTTTAGTTTAGAATGTGACATTTGTTTAGCAATTTCTTCTGGGTCAGAATATTCCATTATACTAATCGTAATTTTATTTTGATTAGGAAAATGAAATGTACCTTTACCTGCAGCTACAGCTTCTAGAACTAAATGTAAAAAATGATGAAATATCCTGTATAATAATTCACTATTGTTACTTACTCCACCATGACATAAAGAACGCGCTTGACCTATATTTTTTAACCATGCCTTTTTTTCTAACATAGTTTCCCATTCACCTGTACTAAATAAATGTCTACCTGTAAAACATCTATCTAAAGGAAACAAAGCTACTAATTGGTATCCCCCTTCTACTTTTATCCAACGCCCATACTCTGGTTGAGGCACTTTATCCACAATGCTACCAACTGGTAAAATATTTTCGTATCCTGTACTCGTCACTATTGTATTAATTTATAACTATTCCAATAAACCTTTCTATCGTGCCTAGTTTGAGCGCGTAAAATATTATCAAAATCGTTTTGTGTTAAAGATTCTGGTATACCTGCAGCTAAAACTAAACGTGAAGTTTCAGGTTTTAAATAAGATAACATACTAACAGCTATATTATCACCTTTTAAAGCTCTTTTATGCACTTCTATTAAAGCACATTTTGCAGCTATAGCTCTAGCTTCTTTTAAATTAATTAAAGGATGACCTTCAAAATCTGTAGCTAAACCCCAATACATAACTTTTATACGCTTACCCTCTTGTTCTTTAGAAAATTCCAAAGCTTCATTACAACCTTTAATAACATAAGGTACAAAATTGCTAGGTGTATATTTATTACTAGAATATTCTCTTTGATTATATACTCTAGAGGTAATAGCTCTTAAAGCATAATTGTTATAATTAGGATGAGTTTGATGATAATTTCCAGTATAGTAAGTGTTAATAAAATAACTATTAGTCATCATACCATAAAAATCTTCATCATCTGTTACCGCTTCAACTTTATATAAGTTACAAGGTAAAGGAACAACCAAAGTAGCGTCAATATCATATTCAGCTATATGTAAGATAGCATTAGTATTATTTATTTCTCTATAAACTCTATAAGCTCTTTCGATGTATTTATCTTCTTGCAAAGATATATCATACTCATCCTCCATAATAACTGTAGGATATAAAAAGTCTACTAAGTTTGCTGTTGCTACGTTTTCCATATTAGCTCATGAATTGTTTTAAAGGTACCCAATTATTTCCAATTTTTGCTACAATTTCATCACCTGCTTTAGTTTTCTTAAAAGCTAAACCGCCTAATTGCTCATCAGGGTAATTTTCTTCAAGATAAGTTGCAACTTCAGTTCCAGCTTTTTCTAAATAATCTTTCTTTTGAAAGTCAGTATGATCTGGAACCCAAATTAAACCATCTTTAGTTCTTTCTATGATCTGTTTTTTCTTAGCAAAAGGGTTTGTTTTAGGCATAATCGGTTTAGGCTTGTTATACATTTTAGCCTTCTTGTTGTACATTATCATAACTATGCGTTTAAGTCTCTTTGTTCGTTACTAACTCTTTTGTGATCCACATTTAATTCTCTATAATATCTTATATATTTTTCACTTAAAGTATCTAAAATCATATTTTTAACGTGGCCCGGTGCAGGGTAATCTTGATCCCATGTATTTATTACATCAGCATGAACTTTTGAAGGGTGGGCAAATATACCTCTCACAGATATAAACGTTAAATTTTCTTCGTAAGGCCCAAGATTAAAAAAGTATAAGCGAACTTTACCGTTAAATGAAGCATCTCTATCTGCCCATACATAAGGTTTATTTTTAGTTGCTATACGTAATTTTTGTCTTTTAATATCTCTGATATCGTAAAATACTGGAAAATCTAATTGCTTATTAGTTAAACCTACATAGGTTAAAGATTCGCCATCAATCACAGAAGATAATTCAGGAACATCTACTGTGGAAACTGAACCAAAAGCTGGCACAAGATGTGCGCAAGGTAAAGTTTGATTATAAGGTTGACAAACAATAGGTAAATTATCTATAGTTTGCTCTAAAGTTCTTAAATCTAATTTTTTAGTGCCATCATATTTTAAAATAATATCTGCTCTGGCTAAATCTATTTCATCCATAAGTTGTTCAGTACTTATAGATAAATTGTTTATAGAACCTGATAAACCATCAGTTACTCTATTTAAAATAGCAGAAGCCAACTCGTTATGTGTCATGCTAAAAGATTTGTGTAATTATAATAAAACTTTATAAAATAATAATGGGGAAGATAGCATCTCCCCCATTACAAGTATTACAGTTAAAAAGACTAAGCAATAAACTGAGCAGCAGTAGCAACTGATTCGTTGTTTGCTAAGATTAAAACTTCAGCTTCTAAGTCTGGAGTTGCATCATCAGTAGCTTGAATACCAGCAACGTTACCTGCAACTTCTACAGCTAAAGCAGCTAATTTGTCTAAAGTTTGATTAGCACCTAAAGTAGTAGCTTCATTGAAGTATACTAAGAAAGTTCTAGACGATGTAGCACCGATATCAGAACCACCTGTTGGAGCGCCAATAGTATCTTTAGTGTAAGCGGCATCTACAGTAAAAGATAATTCAGTATACTTACCTCTCAAGTCTACACGAGTGTCTTGAGTATCAATACCGTATTGTCTGTCTGTAGCATAGTTGCTCATACGGATAGACTCTTCTAAGAATTTACCTAAACCTCTACCTTCGTTACCAGCAGTAATAGTTGCTTGTAAAAGTAAGTTAATTTTAGGGTAATCTGTAGAATTGTAATCTACACGTCTTACAGCAACATTAGCAATAGATACAGATTCGTATCCAGCTTTCACAGTTACTCTTAAACGGTCAGTAGCAGCTCCTGCAGCAAATACAAAAGGAATGTTGTCAGTCATTTTGTAAATAGATAAGAAAGCAGCGTACCCATCTAAAATCGCAGTTCTAATACCATCAGCAGTTGCAGCAGCGATAGGAGTAGATTGGAAAATAAATGGTTGACCTTGATCCATAATGTTCGTTTTCAATTCAGATTGATAACGAGTAGTTTTGTAATCCACACTAATTTGGATAACATCACCAACTTGAGCTGAACTAGGAACAACTACAGTGAAGTCTTTAGACTCACCAACAGCTGTAACAGCTCTCAATAATTTAATGTTAGTAATAGCAGAGCTAGAAAAACTAGCAAAACCATCAATAACTAATTTGTCGCCATAAGCAACAGCAGCAGAAGTTGTTCTTTCTGCATTTGCAGTAGAGTAAATTTTAACCGCATCATTAGCGTTTAATACTCTCATTTTTTGTCCTAAAGTAAACATAAAAATTAAGTTTTGTGATTAGTTTATACCAGTATAACTAATCTGTTAAAAATACGGAGCTGGTATCCCCTCAAACTTGGTACCTATAATATTAAAATAAATTTTATTTTCAAGGGTACTATTCAGAACCTTGTTGAACATTTATAGGTTTATTTACAGGCATATAAGAACTTAATCTTTGCATGCCACTATTTTCCATTTGTATAGCTACCATTGCATCTATAATTCTATAGCAAAAATCCCTAGTAAATTCCATTTCTGGAGTATTATCTGATTCTATAGGTCTTTCTATATCTTGAACAGTTAAAGATATAAGTTCTGGTAATTTTAAATATTCTATATACAATTTATCAGCTAAAACATCTCCGGCTTTACCTGTGAATAAGGTAAAATCTTGAATGTTATTAGCAACGCTTTTACGCATTTGATAATATGGCCTAGAACTTTTTATTTTTAAATAATCATTATCTTGAGCTTTAGCTCCTTGATCTGAAGTTAAATATTTAACCTCATTACTCTGTACATAGCCTTTAGGGTAACATTTAACCACTTTTATATTTACAGTAGTTAATTCTAACCCTAACATATGCCAGTAATTACTAGGTAAAGTTATGCGATAAGCTTCACTATTATATTTACCATTAGCATTGTAAGATACTGTAGCTGGTGTGTTAATATCACCAGTGTAAGTTGGTCCTGTAATAGTTCTAAAAGTCAAAGTGACATCTTGCTTTAAAGTTTCTAAAGCATCAGACCATTCTTGTGTGGTCTCAAATAATTTATAGGCAACTCTACAAGAGTCTAAAATAGCTTTATTAGCCAAAGATACAAAATCTTCAACATAAAGATTTGGGGCCTTAACTTTTCTTAAGGCCACCAAAGTTTCTTCGTAAAATTGTCTATACGTCATTTACTAGTCTTTAATAGGAGTTAACCCATATAATTCAGGATTAACCTGTTTGTTCAATTCTTCTAAGATATCTTTATTTTCTACTGCTAATAAGAAAGCTAAAGCACCTTCATCAGAAGTTCCTAATAAGATTTTACCATATTGGTAAACATTATCCTTTTCTGTGATGATATTTTTCTTCTTAGCTTTAATATAAGTCAAACGAATCTGTGTAGATTTGCTTTCATAAATATTAATAATTTTTTGCGGATGAGTTTCAGCCATATCAGTTAAGAAATCCTTAATAATCTCTGGACTTTCACCTACCATATCTACACCTAAGATTAAAGCTCTATCTTCATAATTTATAGGGCTATCTTCTCTAATGTATTTTTGAGCAGTAAATTTCAAATCTTTAATAGAGTTACGCATTCTCGCTTCTTTACCTTCTTGATAAACATAAAAATAAGCTGTGCGACTCTTTAAAGCATCATCATAAGATTGAGCAATAACCGGAGAGAATTGTGCCCACTTCCAAGTTATTCTACCATAATCAGTAGACAAATCTAAACGTAAGCCATCTTCTAACTCTAAACGAGTTGTTGCAGGGTCAATATAATTTACTTTATCACCTACTTTATTAGGTGCTACTCTATCTACACCATGATACCACTGTGATTGTGGATCAAATACGGGCATAATTGTGGCTTTAGATTTACTTAAGCCTCTTAAAATAATGATTTGGTCAATTTCCGCATCAATAGTTACTTTTTTCTGTGTCATAAAACATATATTAGATTAAACATTGGGTAATATTAGTAATATAATTTTAAATTTCAAGGGTAATAAAAAACCCCCAGAACAACTAAGCTCTGAGGGTCCTTTATAAAGTTGTATTTTAGACTAGAAAGTTCTAGATTGAGCTAAAATGAACGACTTGTAAGGGTTGAAAACAACAATACCGCTGTATCCCATAATGTGGTAGCTAGAACCAGCCACAGAAGTAGAGATTTCACCAGAAGTTTTACCGTCTAAACCACCTAAACCACGGATGCTACCTTCGATAACTTCACAACCTTGTAGTGTAAACATTGCTACATTAGGGCGACCGTTAGTTAAATCAGCAGTAGTATCTAAGAAAATACCGTAAGGGTAGTCAGGGTAGTGTTGAGATAATGCACGGTTAGGCATAAAAGTAAGGATATTTCCTTGCATTTCGTAGCTTTTGAAGTGTGCACCAACATGGATTTCACTACCTGCTTTCTTAGAGTAGAAGTAAGAACCATCGTTAGGAGATTGGAAACGTAAGTCAGTTTTCATTAACTTACCGAAAATGTTATATAACGCCTCATTACAGATAACTGCATAAGTGTTACCAATAACATTATCACTTTTTCTGTTCATAGTTGCAATAATATCATCTAAAATATCAGAAGACATAATAGAAAAGAAGAACTTATCACAGTATCTTTCAATTTGTGGAATAGCACCATCACCCATAGGGATATCTCTACCCATTTCATCTTGGTCTAAACATTTACCATTGATGTCATAGTTAGTTTCAGAGAAGATGTTGTTTTGTTCTCTAGACAACATAAAGTGGTCCATACATTCTTTCTCTTTTTTGTTCATCTTGTAGTACTCACAAGTTTTATCTTTACCCTTAGTCATTTCTAAGAAAATTTCTTCATTTACTGCAAAGTCAGATGACCAAGAAGTAGAAGCTCTTTGTCTAGAAATAAAGTTACGGTGTAACTCAGAGTTAGAGATAGCTTTAGTGTAACCACGTTCAGATAATTCTGCATGATAGTTAGAGATGTATCTAGTTTTTCTACCAGCTTGAGCAAATGCAGTATCAATAGATTTAGATCTATCGTTACCTACTAAAATTACTTTGTAAGAAAAAGCATTGTTGCTTAATTGCTTAGGTGGAGCTACAACAAATAATAATTGGTTGTTTTCTAATCTAAACGTATCATTTTTTTCGTAATATCTCTCTGCTAAAACGATAGTCTCAACGTTTTTGTTCAAACCATTACCAGAAATAGCCGAAACTATTTTAACTTCTTTAATAAAGTTAACTTCGATCTCCCACTCAATAGCCATGCTATTTACAGGTGCGAAAGAACCTTCTGATTTTTTAGGGTTGTAATAAACGTTCTTTAACGCATCAGTTAAAGTAGTGATAGATAATTGTGGGTACATAGTAGCTACTACACCCAATTTGTGTGGCTTTTGTCCTAATACGGTACCAAAAGTCTGTACAGTTTTGGTGTCGCCCATGTTCTGTACTACGGTTGCTCTGTCAACGATTTTCATTGTTTAAAAAATTTAAAGTTTGTAGATT
>Ga0099848_1001472_pt1 | contig 11020 bp, 14 predicted proteins | sample CB_VirMetaG_3_FD_78179 | JGI IMG/M metagenome (GOLD analysis project Ga0099848, IMG submission 78179) | Freshwater to marine saline gradient viral communities from Chesapeake Bay - CB_1508_1S Viral MetaG | ecosystem: Environmental > Aquatic > Marine > Coastal | place: USA: Chesapeake Bay... | reverse complement strand
GATTGTATCTATGAATACAGCCTCTTCTCGTTCAGCAACTGATTTAGCTGCTTCTTTAACTCTAACATTTTGACCTACAAGTTGTTGTAAGCGATTAATTATGTTTTCGTTATTGATCATTTAGATATAGCGAATATAGATAAAAATTGTTTTAAATTTAAATTTTTAGAAGCAGCAAAGTAACGAGCAGCATTATATCGACTGCTAGCTTTAATTTTACCATGAGGTTCTTGATTAGAATCATTACGTGAGTAGAAGAAATAAAATTTAGCCATTTTTTCTGTTATTTAAATTTTCCTTTAGTTTTTCACTGGGCTTGGGGATGGTAAAAAAGATTTGTGACTTAGGCAAGGGTAAACGACCTACATGCGCCGTAAATGATTCAGCAATAGTTAAAATTTTATCATCACCTGCTTCTCTAGCATTTCTAACACAATATGGGGTACAGATTTGATCTCTAATACTATCTGTAGTTAATTCTTTATAGATAGCTTTACCTAATTTATTAGATGCTTCACAATTTTCTCTAATTAAAATCCCGGTTTCATAATGGTCATAAGCATAGGGGTGACCCTCTTCAAAATAACGTTCTAATTGTCTATTAACAATAGAAGGAACATCATTATCGTATACATAAGATGTTACCATTCCTTCCATATATACACTTTCTATATCAGTATGATGGTGAATAGCGGTATGGAAGTGGTTTTTTAAATAATGATTAACAATTGCTTTAGGTTCATAAGTAAAATAACATTGTGAATCTAACCATATTGTATGAGTAAAATCCTCTAAATATTTAGATGGATTCCATTTAATCTCTCTAGACATCATTCTGGGTGATAAACCTTTTTTAACGTCTATTTTTCTTACTTCCCAGTAATCTGAGGTTAGGTCATCTCTATTAGTATAAGCAATATACCTAACGTCACCTTTATCATGTTTAAAAGGATAAAAATGTCCTACTTCTTCTAAGGGTAATGATTCGTCTGCTATTAATGCTGTATAAACTATTAATTTCATTATTTATCATTTACTAATTTCCATCCATTATCTAAGTAATGTTTTACTGAAGCATCTCTAATTGGGAGATGGTTACTTTGTCTCCAAGTAGCATTATTATCATTCCCCATCCTCATTCCTTTATTAGGATCACAACTCCAATTTTCAGGTTCGTTTGGCTTATGAGGTGCTACTTTAATTGGTATATTACCATATTTTTGTAAAACATAACTAAAAAATAAATCTTCACCATTTTCAAAACTGTAAGGCATCTCTCTAGTAATATAAGATAATGAAGATCTTTTCATAAACCAATTGTGACCAGCCATGTCTACTTCTTTACTTTCATTAAATCCTCCTTCAGCTAAACTATGCCAACCATATCTTTCTACAGCATGGTACCTAGGAATATTTCTATCAAATTTTAAACCATAACCTGTTAATACACAATCTCCTTCATTTTTAATAATATTAATGCAATGTTGTAAATAATTTTTACCTGGGATTATGTCATCATCACATATAAAAACATATTCAGATTGGGCATTTAAACCATAAAAAAATCTCCCAATATGAAATAAGTTTTGGTTAGTTCTCGTAGTAATTTTAGCATTAGGAGCTATAGAACTTAAATCATACATTTGTTCACCTTCAGGTACAGTATAATCAATCCAAATATCACAAGGAACAGTTTGGTTTTCAAATGCCTCAATTTGTTCTTTTAAATATTGAGGACGTTTATAAACATTTAATATTACTGTTACCATTTAGAAAAAATATAATCTTTTGTATTTGGTGATTTGCTATCTTTAGTAATATAATTAAAGGTTTTTAAATAGTCAACTACTTCTTGATGAGAACAATGTCCTTGGGGGATATTTTTAGTTCTAAGTTCTAAATTAAAACCTACTATTTTGTCTTGTTCCATAGATTTAGTAGCACCTTTAATCATTTCTAATTCACTACCTTCAATATCAGCCCATATAAAAACTTTTCCATCAATATTTTCTAATATATCATCTATAGTAGTTATTTCAACTATTTCTTTCTTATAAAAACCATCTTTAATTAAATCTTCATTTCCATTTAACCAAAAATCACTTTTACCACCAATAAATCCCATTAACCCTTCTATATGCCCTTTAGAAGCACCTACTGCTTTTTGTTCTAAAACACCAGGGAAACTCCCAGAAAGTAAAAGATTATATCTTTCAGTTTGGGGTTCGAATCCTAAAATATTACAACTAGGATATAATGATTTAAGACTCCAAGCTTCAGCCCCTACATATCCTGGACCACAATTTATAAAATAATCAAATTTAAATAAGTTACAAATTTTTTTAATATTTTCACTAAAATCTGTTCTACGTTTGTAAACGTGATTATTCCATTCTTTTATTGAATCTTGAGTTTCCATTTAAATTAAATTTTATCTATTACTAATAAATAAGATTTTTGACCCATCTGTACATCTCTAGGTTTAGTTAAAATTTTTTCAATATGAATATTATGAGGAGCACACATCTTTTTAAATTCATTTACGTCTGTATATTCAGAAGTAGTTTCATCATTCCAAAAGTTACAATGGCCTTTTGGTGGTGGAGATGGATCAAAATATGATTTACGCCAAGGAAAACCTATAACTAATCGTTTTTTAGTTAAAGCTAATAAATTTTGAAATGCTTCTTTATATTCAACTAAATGTTCTAAAACTTCACAACAAACTACAACCTCAGCTTGTTTTACAGGAAATGAATTTAAATCAAATATATTGGCTAAAGAATAATTTAAAGTATCAAAATATTCTACCATATTATTATCAAAATGAGATGCTCTTTCATAGTCAGTAGAATATACATTCCACCCATCTTTTAATAAATGATAATCTATTTTACAGTCACCCGCTCCTACTACTAATACTTCTTTAGTAGAACTACCTTCTTTAATTTCTTTAATTACTCTTTCGTGTCTAATATCTAATACTGGTTCTTTCATAATATTATTTCTTTAAATTGTTTGGCAAATCTTTCAGGAGTAAAATCTTGAATTTTAAGTTTACCTTGTTTAATAATTTTATTTTGTAAATCTTTATCTTTAGTTAACATTTCAAGTTTTTCTTTCATATCATCTTTATTAAAACGATCATGATATAAAACGGTATCTTCATATACCTCTTGGAATACTGGTAGATCACTAATTAACACAGCAGTATCGCAGTATAATGCTTCAACTGGGCTAATTCCCCAACCTTCAAACACAGAAGGTGATACTAGAATTTCTGATGATTTTAATAATTTAATAATCTCAGTTCTTGGGATATTTTCATATAATTTAGTATTAGGAGTAAGTTGTTGATTCATGTAGTTATAATACACTCCTGAGTGTTTTACACCTATTAATGCTAATTCATAATCTAAATCTTTCCCAGCATATAAAGTATTTTCCCATTTTTTATTCCAAGCATATCTACTAATTTGGGATATTCTATTTGTTTTTGGTTGGTTAGGAATAGCATCAAATTCTTGGGGATTAATATAGAAATACATTTGATCACTATCTAACCCAAAATTATCTTTAATGGTTTGTTGAGTCCATTTACTAGCACTAATTAACTTATCACATTTGCGAAGTAAAGCAGCACTATTTAAACAATTTTGTGGACGTGAACTATTATCTTTTAAACCTTCAGGAGTTAAATCCCAATCAGTTTGCGAATTAAAAGGTAAATCCCATACCCAACAAACTAAAGGTTTATTAAATTGTTCTTTTGCGTGGATAGCCTCTGGAAGCTTAGATAGAGTAGATACATAAATTAGATCACAAGTTGAATCACAACTGTTATGTAATATTGTAACTCCAGATAAATAATCTAAAAATATTAGATCTTTTTTTACAATGTTTTGAGATGGATAATAAAAAGCTATCTTCATTTTAAATATTCTAGTAATAAACGAAAACCTTGTTCTAAATCAATTTTAGGTTCCCATCCAATGTTTTTTAATTTAGTATTATCACTAATAAAAATCATTTGATCTCCAGGACGTGTTGTATTATACGAAATTTGACTTTGGGAGTCAATATATTTTTGCATCCAATTAATAGTTTCTAATAATGAAATTGAATTAGTAATTCCTCCTCCTACATTAAATACTCCTGTAATTTGGTTTTGGATAATATGATCATATAAGTTAACTAAATCATCTACATATAAAGCATCTCTTACTTGTTTACCATTTCCATATATAGTAATATTTTGATTTGATAAAAAAGCTTTCATAAACCAAGCTACCCACCCTTGATCTTCAGTACCATTTTGGTATTGCCCATAAATACAACTTTGGCGTAAACAGGTTGTTTTTAATCCATAAATTCGAGCATAATCTAAAACATATTGATCAGCTGCTCCTTTAGAACATCCATAAGGTGAATATAAATCTAAATGAGTATTTTCATTTACTCCTATAATTTCATCTTGAAATTCATACCGAGTTTCGTTTTCAACTAAAGGGATTTGGTTTAAATTACCATAAACTTTATTAGTAGAAGCATACAGTATGTGGGCATTAGGTGATTTTTGTCTAATAACTTCTAATAACATAAAAGTACCTAAAGCATTACTATTAAAATCTAATAATGGATTTGAAACTGATGTTGTAACTGCTGTTTGGGCCGCAAGGTGAACTACTACATCTATAGGGGAGCTAAATATATCATCTAGCATTTCTTGATTAGTAATATCTCCTAAATAAGATTTTACATTTTTATACCCTTCAAGTAATTTAATATTGTTTTTGCTACCCTTTTTAGATAAATTATCTAAAATAATAACTTGATTATTAGGATCTTTAACATACTTTAAAACAGTATTGATCCCTATAAAACCTAATCCTCCAGTTACTAAGATATTCATGCTATAGTGTTTATAAGATTTTTAGCCCATTGATTTGGATGAGAATTTTGAATAGTTTGGTATCCCTGTTCTCTAATTTTATCCATTTCTTCAGGGTGTGATAAATAGTAAGTTGCTTTTTCTTTAAATTCTTCGGGTGTGTTGAATACAACAAAATCCTTATCTGGGGTGAACATATCTTTCATTCCAGTCCAGGGTAACGACATAATAAAACCTTTAGATGCTAAAATTTTATGAAAACGTACTGAGGTACCTGTAGCATCAGTAGGTGTAAAATTAACATTTATCTTGGTTCTATTTATTAAATTATTATGTTCTAGTCCAAATACATTGTTAAAATGTCTAAATGTTGGGAAGTGTTCTTTAATGTAATTAATATAAGGAACTCTATTACCATGAATACCAGGACCTACATTACCAATAAAACTAATATCTATATCTTTAGTAATATCTGTTATAGGGAAATTAAATTCTTCATCATAGCATTGATCTACAAAAAACGTATTTGAGTTATATTTTACAGCTTCTAAATTTACTCCAGGTATACCACAGACAAATGAATTTACTTTTTTAACTTTTTCAATTATATTATTATTAAAATTATGTAAAGCATCCATATACCAAAGTATAGTTTTAGAATGTTTATTACATTCATCTATTACAGAAGGATTAATACCATCTGCTTTACTAAATACTACTACTTCTGGTTTTAGTTGTTCAACACATTTAATTAAATCTTGATCTCGTTGTAAGTCACCTCCAAGTTGGTTTCTACGTTCTCTAAAATCGTACTCATAAACCCCATGTCCAATATTCCTAAATCCTCGAGATTGGGAAACATTAGTAGAATTAGGATTAAATACAGCTACAAATAAAATATTCATTATGATTTTTTTACAGTTACTGCTTTACCTTCCCCTAAGTCATACCAATCCTGTTCAGGTCTTACTTCAAGGTTTGTTTTCCACCCAGCCTCAATTGTATTTAAAGGTACACCTAATTCACGCCCTAAACTTGCAATAGCATTTATATCTTTAGGAAAACATACACCACCATAACCTAATTTACCATCTGGGCCTGGTACGTGTAAATGACTATCTCCTATTCTACAATCAGAAGCAAATCCATATAGAGCATCATCCCAGTTCGTTCCTAAAGCATCTGATAAGCGTTTAAATTCATTCATAATAGATACCTTAGTAGCAAAGAACGAATTATTCATATATTTAATTAATTCTGCTGTGGTTGAATCAGTATGAATGATGGTTCTATTCATAAAACGTTCTGTGAATAACTCTTCAACTTGTTTAGTTAATTTACGTTCACCACCAAAAATAATACGAGCTTGAGTTAGCATATCTAACTTAGCAGTACGCTGAGTTAAGAACTCAGGGCAAAAAATAATGTCTAAGCTAGGATATTTTTGGATAAGTTTGGCTGTTGTACCCGGTAATACTGTTGATTTAATAATGTAAATCGGACCTGATTTGGCATTACTGAATACGTTTTCAATATATGATAAATCTTGTTTACCGCTTTCATACATGGGGGTGGGGACTGCTACAAATACAAATTCACATTCATATACTTCTTCTAATGTAGAATTAGCTTTAAGGGGATCTACATCATATACTTTAATTTCTGCGATTGGGGAAAAAGCGAAAGACTGTGCTTCACCCACAAACCCATGTCCAATAACTCCTACTTTTTTCATTTTAATTCTCCTGTTTCTATTTTATTATAACGATCGTTTTGATTTTCTTGACGATCAATTGTTTTATTATGTATAATACAAAAATGTTCTTCTAATGGTAATTTAGCATAACTTTTATAACCTGTTACCATACCATGAACTTGATGACCAGTCCATTGAATACTTGGGTCGTTTTTATAAATACGTTTTTGGGTGTCAGGCCAGTTAACCCAACCTTTTTCGTTTACATTCCATCTCCACTTGTTAATATGTTCTTGAGTTAACCCCGCAACTAAATTTTTACGAGGTGTAATAAGTAAATCTACAGGATTAGGTTCTAAAATATCTTTAAGATTAGTTAATAAGATTTCATGAGGAATTTCATCAGCATCTAACTGGAATATATAATCTCCAGTACATTTACTGTTCATAAAATTTTTATTTTCTAAGAAGTTCTGTTGAAAATTAAAAGGATAAGCTTTTACCTCATGTCTATATAAATCAAATACAGCCATTACTTCATCTGTAACTCTGTTTTGATCATACACTACTACAATCTCATCTTCCTTATCTATACGTTTGACTAAGAACTGAATTAGGTTTCTAATTTCTTCGTGTTCATCACAAACGGTTAATCCATAACTAATTTTCATATGTTTTGCTTTATATATCCTATTTGGTATTCATTAAAATATAACTTGGCTCCTATTTCTTCAAGGAACTCTGATACATATTTTCCCTTTCCTTCTCCTTCAAAGTTATCATCTACAACTATTAAACATCCAGGTTTAAGTTTAGCATATATAGTAGTTAATTCTTTTAAATGGTGTAATGAAGAAGGATGTTGATCATCCCATTGAAAATCTATTGAATCTAAATATAGTAAATCAATTTCTTCTGGGTTAGGAAATTTATTAAGAAAATTTACACTATCTCCTACTATAATAGTAGTTTTGTTTGAAGTATGTTCTTGTGCTACAGCACAATTGGGAGCATGTAAATCTACAGTGTATAAAATTCCATTTCGTTGATGATTTAAATACAAATCAAACATAATAGTTGAGTTGCCATCTCCTTCTAAATCATTAATATATCTAGTAGTACCAGTTTCAACTATTAAATAATTTTCTTTATTTAAACTTTCAAGATACATAAACATTTGTTTAAATGTATTCTTTCTTTTATCTAAAAATGGATAATATCTAGAAAAAAATATTTCAAAAAAATCTCGTTTCATTATTATTCAAATACACCAATATAATCAAGAGCATCTATAAACTCACGTTCTTCAAAATGCTTTAATGTAGTCATATCCATTTTATACTCGTAATCTTTACCCTTTTCTTTAAATGCTGCTTTTTCTTCTTCAGGCATCGGTACAGCTTTAACAGCAGCCCAAGCCCATTGTTCAGCACTTTGACCATCAGCAAACACCATACCTTTATCTGGGATGTTAATTGTATTAGGCATCCATACTAAACCTGTGTTTTCATCTTCACCACAAAGTTCTTTATATAAAAAAGGCAATACAGCAAGCTGTTCTTCAAAAAAACGTTCGCCTTCTTTCATTAATGAGTTAGTAATAAAACCACAACCATAACACATATAGTTTTTAATTTCATTATTTACTTCTTGAACGTAGCAAGCATCTGAGCCACAACGATCACATATAGTTAAGTTATCCATTATAATTTAGGTAAATTTAATTTAGGTAAATCTAATTCTATTTGTTTAGGGAATTCTGGGATGTTAGTTGATAATACGTTATCTAATTTATCAATCATAACTTCTAGACTGAAGTTAGTTTTACTGTAATATCCCTGGCGTTTTCCTAATTCAGAATATTTTTTATAATTTTCAAATACGTCTTTTAAAGCTTGATTGATTTGACTATGGTTAGGGTTAAACCAACTACTTTCTTTCAAGATCATATTATTAGCAGCGCTTGGGTGAACATTTTTTAATTCACCTCCAATTATAACATTAAATTCAGGGTTAAGAAAATCCATATGACCACTCCATCCACTAGCAATAATAGGTTTTTTAGATAAGCTAAACTCGAGTAATGGACGACCAAAACCTTCTCCTTTAGTTAAACTAACCATCGCTTTTACTTTAGAATGGTTATAAAGTGAATTCATTTCTTCATCTGTAAAATCACCATGTAGTAGATAAATGCTAGGTAGATCTTTAGAATCAACTGAACGTTTAATTGCGTTAATTTTATTTAAAATTTCATTTCTATCTAAATAACTATTATTAGCACCTGATGTTTTAAGGATTAATGCTGGTTTTTTAGTTTTGTTTTTAAATGTTTCTAGGAATGCTTTTACTAATAATCCTACATTTTTTCTATCTTCACCCATTTCACCTTGCAACCAATGACCTACAAATAAATAAGCGAATGATTCTTTAATATTAAAATCAATCATACAAGGTTTATTATCAGCAAAGTATTTAGTTACATCAGCACCTTCAAACAATACCTCAATAGGTTTTTCAATTCTAACTTGATGTTGTTTTTCTTGAATATTATAAATTGAGTTTAAGAATGACTGTTTTGAATGATTAGATGAAACAATATTTAAATCCATTCTATTCATACCTTCAACCCATTCCCCAGGTACAATTGTAGTTTCAATGCCAGCTGTAAACCCAATGTTATATTTTCCCATTGGTTTAAATTCATTAGGTACTGTAATTTGGGACCAGATTTCGGGTTTATCAGTCAATTGTTCGTTTAATACCAAATCATAAAGATAGGACCATTCGGGATTATCTTTACAAAATCCAAATTTAGTATTACCCCAAGGCTGTGAGATTAGCTTAACTCTATACTTATCTGTAGATATAATAGCTTTAATAATATCTCTAGAACGAGCACCATAACCCGAGTAAGTATCAAAAGGACAACTAATTAAAAATAACGGTTTCATTAATATAAAAATTTATGAGGTGTAGTATCTACTTGATACTCATCAGTATTAATAAATTCAAATTTCTCTCTAGGTTGGAAAGTATTAAATGTTTCCTCTATAGCATTTATTACTCTACTAGTCATGTGTTTTGAAGTAAACCCAGCTTCATCACCTGTAGCCCATTTATAGCCTTCCATACCTCTACGTTTACGTTCTTCAGAATCCATTTCATAGAGTTCCATAATACGATCAGCAGCATCTTCAGCTCTACAAATATCATCCCAAATATAAGGGGTTGGTGGTGAACCTTTTAAAGTGCGAGCAACTGGGAATACTGGAAATGCCCATTCACCACAGTTTTTATATTTACCAGTATGGTTTGAAGGAAAATCAGCATCAAAATCAATCCAATTACCATTTTCATCTTCAAAACGCATTTGATCTTGCATACCACCTGTTACGTTTGCTATAATAGGAGTACCTGTTAATAGTGCTTCTGTAAGTGATAAACCCCAACCCTCATTTGATGTTAAGAGAATTTGAGCATCAGCTGAGTTGTAAAGATAGTTTAGATGTTGTTGAGATAATTTAGTAGTTGAAAATATTACATTTGGAGTAGATTCACCAAATATCATATTACTTACAGCTCTTAAATCAGTACCAGCGTCACTAACCATTTCGGTATGTAAAACTAAAACACATTTATCAGCTTTTTCTTTAGGTAATTTATCTAAAAAGTATTTAAACGCTAACATTGTATCAGGGATTTGTTTACGTCTAATATTTCTAGAATTAAAAAATAAAACAAAATCTTTATTTTCAAGATTAGTTTGTTTTTTAAAGGAATTAAACTCTAAATCTTCAACTGTAATAGGATAGAAATTACTAGAATTCATTCCATGAGGAACATAACTAATTAATTTATTTTTAGCTTTATCACCTAAAACAAGTTTATTGATATTAACTGTTTGTTTAGAAATTCCTAATAATGTATCTACAGATTCGTAATACCCTTTATTGTACATTGGGGCTGGGTAGTCATCCCAAATATTCAAGTAAATAATTGGGGTATGTTGACGAATTTCATTTTCGATTTGAAATAGCCAAGCAAAATAACGTGGATCTGTAATTAAAAAGATGGCATCAATCTGACGTTGTTTCATCAAATTTCGCACTAACATAGGATCACCATATCCATTATAAGGATGGATAAATACTTCAGCATCATCAATCCCAGTGTGTTTATTTATATCATCTGAAATATCAATGATTTTTCCTAAATCTGGGTGTTTTACTGCTGCTCCTACATTATACCAATTATAACGATGAGCTGAATTGATAACAATTTCTTTACCTACATTGCCTACGCCTGAGGTAAATCTAATATCATCTGTGAGCAGTAGAATACGTTTTCTCTGCTCCTTAGGAATATAACCTTCTTTCATTTGTTTATAAATCTAGATTGTTGTGATTGTTAATTTGTTTTCTAAAATCATC
>Ga0099848_1001471_pt1 | contig 11024 bp, 14 predicted proteins | sample CB_VirMetaG_3_FD_78179 | JGI IMG/M metagenome (GOLD analysis project Ga0099848, IMG submission 78179) | Freshwater to marine saline gradient viral communities from Chesapeake Bay - CB_1508_1S Viral MetaG | ecosystem: Environmental > Aquatic > Marine > Coastal | place: USA: Chesapeake Bay... | reverse complement strand
GGACAGACGCTATCATGGTTCCAAAGCAACTCAACAATCATTGGAGAAGACTTGGGAAATAAGGCATTGCTATTCGCATGCCTATCAGCTCCACTAACAACGTTGTCTTTTGCTTTGGGGACAAAGTTTGCTTATGCCGAGATCCAATCTCTTTGGACAATTAGGTTTACAACTTTCGGGGTCGGATACCTCGTATTTATACCATTGACTTGGTATTTTCTTGGAGAGCCAATACTAACAGCAAAGAATGGAATATCCTTTCTTCTTTGTATAACATTGTTGCTCATCCAAGCATTCATGAAATAGGAGAATAAATGACTTATACTTATATAAAATACAAAGACATATATTATGTCCCTCGCATGTCTTCTCTGTGCGACGCTCGAGAACGAGAAGAGAGATTCGTAGAAGAATTCGGATCAGAACCATTCATTGTGGGACCATTTGAATGGGAGATACTAGCGACAAAATTTCCCATGTTAACCATCAAGTTGCCCAATGATTGAAATAGGAGATTTAATAGAGTGCCTTTGGGCAGATGGTCTTTGCATGATTGTTGATGTAGAGCAAAGACGATCCTACAGGATATTCCAGATATATCAATTTGAAACACAAGAGTATTTTTGGATTGATGAAGAGGAAGTGAAAAAACTTAAACTTTTTACTTGACAACATCAACACAACGTGTTATATTACAAACACAATAACGGAGGACATATGAATTTAAGAAAAGAACAATTTGTAAACTTGCATGGGCACTCATGCTTCAGCCTATTCGATGGCTTTGGGTTTCCCCAAGAGCACATGGACTTTGCTCATGAGAACGGATCTCGAGCACTGGCTCTCACTGATCACGGAAGCATGAACGGCTTGTCGTATCAACTGTTGCGAGCAAAAGAAATGAAAGCCGAAGGCAAGGACTTCAAGCCAATCTTTGGCGTTGAAGCTTATTACATCGACTCGCTTGAAGAGTGGCAAACTCTTCGAGACGAGATTGCTCAAGACAAGAAACGAGCAAAAGAAATCGAAAGCGGAGACTCCGCTATGGTTATCGAAGACGAGCAACGTGACGACAAGCGAGCACTTGGTCGTAAGCGTCACCTCGTTCTTCTCGCACAAAACCAAAAAGGTCTCGAAAACATCTATGAAATGGTTTCCAAGTCATACTCTGGAGACTACTTCTATCGTAAGCCGCGTATTGACTTTGAGCTTTTAAAGAAACACTCAGAGGGCGTTATCGTCGCCACAGCATGTCTTGGTGGTATCGCCGCAGAGTCAATGTGGAAAAAGCAAGAAGAGGGCGAAGATGCTATTGTAGAGGACATGATTGGAAATCTTAAGAAGTTTAAAGATGTGTTCGGAGACCGTTTCTATGCTGAATTACAATGGAATAATATTCCGGAACAACATCTACTAAACAAATGCCTAATTAAAGTAGCAAAGCAACTTGATATCAGTTTGATCTCAACTTGTGACTCTCACTATCCAAATCCAAACGCATGGCGTGATCGTGAAGTCTACAAACGATTAGGCTGGTTGGGCAAGATGCCTGCTTGGATGGATGATAACATCCCAGAGACTGTTGAGGAAATCGGATATGAATTGTATCCTAAAAATGCTCACGAAATGTGGGAATCATATAAGCGATACTCTGCTGAGTGTAACTTCGATTATGACGATGATTTGGTTATTCAATCAATCACCAACACAGCAACCATCGCTTTCGAGCAGATTGAAGATTTTCTTCCTGATACTTCTGTTCAGCTTCCTTCTTTTATGGTTCCAAGCGACAAAAGCGCTGACGAAGCACTTGCTGAACTTGCCGAAGATGCTCTTAGGACATATCTCCGCGGATCAGACAAAACAACAAAGCGACACTACCGAAAGCGATTGGTGGAGGAACTAGATGTTATCTCTTCTCAAAAGTTCTCTGAATACTTTCTTGCTACAAAAGCAATTACTGATTTCTCTTGGAACTACACATTTGTTGGACCTGCTCGCGGTTCTGCGGCAGGGTCTTTGCTTGCTTTTCTTTTGAACATCACGCAGATTGATCCAATGAAGTGGGGACTTCCCTTTGAACGCTTCCTTACTCGGGGATCATCAGGCTTTCCAGATATCGATATTGACTTTGGAGACAACTCTCTCATCAAAGACAAGATGGTTGAGGAATGGGGTGAGGACTCTGTTGCGTTCATCTCGAACTACAACACTCTCCAGTTGTCTTCTTTAATCAAAGACATCTCCAAGCGTGAAGGAGTTAACTTTGCTGAGGTCAATACTGTGACTAAGTCAATGCTTGCTGAAGCAACTCCAATCGCAAAGAAGAAGCACGGCATCAAAGCAGGTGTTTATACTCCGACATTCGAAGAGGTTTGTGAATACTCCGAGAGTCTCCAAGATTTCTTCCGCAAGTATCCAGACATCCAAGAGCAAGTTCTTGGTTTGATTGGTCAACCACGCTCAATTGGTCGTCATGCCGCAGGAGCAATCATCGGAGACTATCTTCCTGCGAAGATGCCTTTGATTACTTCCAAAGGTATTCGTCAAACTCCTTGGGCTGAGGGTCAGAACGTTCGTCACTTGGAACCATTGGGCTTTATTAAGTTTGATATTCTCGGCCTCGAGACCCTTAAGATGTTCGAGGACGCAATCCAACGCATCCTTATCTCTCAAGGTGTTCGTAATCCAACCTTTGAAGACTGTCGTCAATGGTATAACGAGAACCTCCATCCATCAGTTCTTGATATGGAAGATCAGCGTGTCTATGAAGAGGTGTTTCACGAGGGCAAATTTGCTGGTATATTCCAGTTTATGAACTCAGGTATGCAACGACTAGGCAAGAACGCGAAAGTGTCTTCTATCGAGGAAATTGCGACTGTGAGCGCTATCTATCGTCCGGGTCCGTTGTCTGCTAACGTTGATAAGATGTATGTAAAAGCAAAGTTCGGAGACGATGATGTTGAGTATGATCATCCATTGATTGAACAAGTATTGGGTAAGACCTTTGGCTTGATTGTGTTCCAAGAAGACATCATGAACTTGGTGAATGTTCTCGGAGATAAGATCACCATGACCGATGCTAACGTATTGCGTAAGTTATTGACGAAGAAAGGTTTGTCCGAGAGCAAAATGAAAGAAAAGAAAAATCTTTACGAACGTTTCGTCAAAGGTTGCGAGAAGAAAGGTATGTCTTTCAAAGACGCTAAAGTTCTTTGGGACAAGATGGAGTATTTCTCTGGCTATGGTTTCTCGAAGAACCACGCCATTCCTTACTCTATCATCTCGTATCAATGCGCTTGGCTTCAGACTTATTACACTGATCAGTGGATTGCTTCATTCTTGGATCATGAACCTGAGAAGCGTAAGGAAGCGGCCATCAATATTGCTCGTTCGTTTGGCTACAAAGTTAAGCCATTAGACATCAATACATCGGGAACTCGTTGGGAAGTCGTTGACGGAAATCTTGTATCTCCTTTAACAACGATCAAGGGTCTTGGAGAAGCAGCAATTGAAGAGATTGTCCATAAACGTCCATTTTCGTCCGTAGAAGACCTTTTGTTCGACAAAGGTGTAACGGCTCGAAAAGTGAATAAAAAGTCGTTAGACGCCATGTGTCGAGCCGGAGCGATGCTATCTTTACAAGATGATAGATTCTTTGGAGACAAGCACTTCTGGTCTGCGGTTGTTGTCGATAAGCCAAAGAATAAGAAAGGTTTAGATGAGAACATCTTGAAGTATCGAGATGAGGGAGATTTCAGCAAAGGTGAGCGAATTAATCACCTTCAAGCATTGACTGGAATCTATCCAATCAACATGGTTGTTCCGCCAAAGGCTTACAAGTTCTTCGAGATGCAAGGTATCATGCCGATCTCTGAGTATGATCCTGAACTAGGTAAGGCTTGGTGCATTCCAACTGAAGTTGTCGAGAAGAAAACAAAGGGAGGCAAAGCTTACTATCAAGTAACGGTCATTGACTCGAATATGGAGACACAACGTATTAACTGTTGGGGAGTAGATCCAAAGACGGATCACATCTACACTCACAGACTCTATGTTTTAGAATGGCCACAACACAATCCAACGTGGGGCTTCTCAACACGCGGCGGACTATCAAGAAACTGGAAACTATTGGGGTGATCCATGCCTATAAGGATAGACTTAACAATATTTTGGTCACCAGAGTGTGACCAATCTTCCTTCTACTCATTGTATAGACATGAGATAGAAGAGATGATTATGAATTATGAGTTAGAAGAAGAGCAAGCAGACCTATTCACATATGTTGATGTTGAAGTAATAAGACAGTGGATGTGGGATGTGTTTTGTCGAGAGCCCGAAGAGGTCATCGTCGACTCAATTAAATACTAGGAGGAATAATGAATATAATTAAACTTGGAGACTCGCGAGAGTTACTGAAAGAAGTCAACGACAAGAGCGTTGACGCTGTTTACTTCGATCCACCTTTCAATTCAAATCGAAAGTACCGATTGACTTCGGATGATGATAGCATTGGCTTTGATGATATCTTCACCGATGATGAATACATATCTTTGGTCCAACCAATGGTGAAAGAGTGTGCGAGAGCATTGAAAAAGGATGGTTCATTCTTCTTTCATATCTCAGCAGATCAAATGCTCATACCACACATGATCTGCTCAAAATTTTTTCGGAGAGTTCAGCCAATCTTTTGGAAGCGCTCGAGGTCAAAGAACAACATTAAGTCTAAGCTCGGAGCATGTACTGATGTGATCTTTTGGTGCTCTCATGTCGAGAAGCCAAAGTTCAACATGGTGTATCAACCGCTTGACTCTTACTATGCGGAGAACTCTTATAAGAATGAAGACGATCGAGGCAGCTATGCCCTTGGTCACGTTTGCTACACAAAGACCCAAGCACCAGACAAGAGCAAGTCGGACCGTTACTACAGCATTACTCACAACGGCAAGACTTACACTCCAACTTATGGCTGGAGAATGTCTAAGAGTGATTTAGAGGATTTAATCAAAGAAGATCGAATTCACTTTCCAACCAGCAAGAAGGATGCAAATCCCTACAAGAAGATCTATGCTCATGAGTCTAAAGGTAAGCCGTCAACAGATTATTGGGATGATCTTCACTCAATCGCTATGGGCTCAGAGGAACGAGTATATCCCACTCAGAAGCCCGTATCGCTTCTCAGACGCATTATTGAGATGTCGACAGACATTGGAGATACCATACTCGATCCAGTAGCAGGAGCAGGCACTACAGGCGTTGCAGCATCACAATTAGATCGCAACTACATTCTATTCGATGTTAGCAAAGATGCAATCGAGGTTTGCGAGAGGCGAATAAAAAATGAAGGAAAAAACTTGACAACATGATTTAAACATGTTATATTGATAATACAATAAATGACCATGGAGGACAATATGGCTTACAAAACAGACGGATCGTCACACGCAACCGGAATTAAGAACGAAGACGACTTAATCGAGCGTCTTCAAAAGACGGCACGAACTCTTTATCCTCAACTAAGCGATGACTTTGAGATAGTCAAACGAGGAGGAACAAACTTCAAGCAAGACATGGAGATTGTTGATGGAGACACAACCATCTTAATCTCAGCAAAGAAAAAAACAGACATTAAAACTGGATCATTTGACTGGGTTAACTCTTCATCTGCAACAAAGACGATTCCCTGCCTTAAAGAGTTTGCCAAGACAGTCAAAGATATCGGAGATCTACATGACCTAAAAGGCTCGGCAAAGCTTGGTGTCCTCAATGCTTCCCATAAGGCCCTTAGCGAGTTAACATCTGAAGATATTCGGAGCATCCTGCAAGAGCATGTCTCCAACAAGAACAAAGGTATGAAAGTTGTTATCTCGGAGACTAGAACTGGGAAGAATTGGGAGTATGACTTTGAAGATTCTCCACTGAACAACTCGATACAAAATCATACACCTAGAGTTCAACTCGGTGACGGTATTGACTCGGCCAAGATTATGTTTGAGGACGATGAGGGCAATACGATTGACCACGGACTTCGCATTCGAGTTGTAACAAACAATGGTATCGGAGCACTGATTGGTAAGTCAAAGGCAAATAAGTCATCGCAAGGTGTAGTCAAGATCCAACAAGATAACATCCCAGGTTTGATTTCTGGTCTTGGAAATAAAATTCGTAAATTTTAACTTGACAAGCTTATCAAAACATGTTATAATATATTAAACAAAACAACAACGGAGGAATTATGAGTGGTTTTGAATTTGTATCTGGTATTAACCAAGTAACACCAATGGATCAGATCGTGATCGTAGAGAAAGCGGATGATGCGAAAACAACCGAAGAGCACATGGCTGATTACATCGAAAGCATGAAAGCAATCGAAGAAGCTATGGAGCCCTTTAAAGATCAGAAGCGTGATCTTAGAGCAAACTATGTTGAGAACGGTTGGCTTACAAAGGGGGAGATTTCTCTTGCTGTAAAGGCTTATCGTCTCGCAAAAGACGACACGGACATGTCTGCATTGATCGATATGGTCGAGGCACTTAAGAACAAAGGAGTAGGACAATGAGATTTATTAAAATACAAACACCTCATGGCGATGAAGTTGCCGTGAATACACAAATGATCACCAGCCTTCAGATGGGACATGATACTGTCTATATTTATCTAAGCGGAGATCACCCCATACAAACAAAGTTCACAGATATCGAACATGCTATTGATTACATTCAACGAGCACAATCAGTTACATTAACACAAGGAGTATGAAAATGGAAACAATTGGTAAAAAAATGGAAAATGAGTTGCTGAACCAGCGGGATCTTGTCTTGGCAGCATACTCATTAGCACAACTTCACAATGCTTATCTGGAAAGCTATGAGAGTGGAGATTTCGAAGGAGAGATGACGAAAGAGCAGATGGAAAGCTCTATCCAATCTATCCACATGGCTCACACTAAGTTTGACGCCATCTTGAAATCAATGCAGAAAGATCTCGATGGGCAACCAGAGACCCCAGAATCTACGGAGGACTAAGTGAAAGTAAAAGTGAAGAAATTGCATGAAGATGCAGTGATTCCTGAATATGCAAAGCCCGGTGATGCTGGGCTTGACTTGACTGCGGTTGACGTAAGCACAAGCCATGGTTGCATTACTTATCACACCGGCATTGCTGTGGAGATACCACGATGGCACGTTGGCTTGCTCTTTCCGAGATCCTCTGTTTATAAGACACGTCAAGTATTGACCAACTGCGTTGGAGTTATTGATAGTGGCTACCGCGGTGAGATTATGTTAAAGTACACTCTTTCTCCAACTCAAAGTGAGTATAAGATCGGAGATCGAGTTGGGCAACTAATTATTATGCCTTATCCGAAGATTGAGTTTGAAGAAGTTGAAGAGCTTACCGAGACTGAACGTGGAGATGGCGGATATGGATCAACAGGGAGATAACGATGCCTAACAAGCGAAGCGAAGATGCGAAGAGAGTCTACTTCTACGACGACAAAGATACTCATATAAGATTTAGGGTATCCTTAGAAAAACACAATATGACGATGTCTGAGTTTTTTCGTGCTTGCTGTCAGGCAGTTATCGACGATGAAGAGGAGATGTTGGATTTTTTGGAGTCCTACAAGCTCAAGAGCGATAAACATTCGAAAAGAAACGTCAAGATTCTTAAGAAAGATATTGAGAAGTCTGATGATATATTGTCTGACTTAGGAATTGGAGAGGACGATATAGAGTCTCTCTTTGATTTCATCTCTGAACAGCACCCAGAAATTTAATTGCTGTTTGGCGTTTTCTTTTCGCATGTTCTATTTATACTACAATCTAGATTACAAACTTAAGGAGATTTAAGCTATGGCTAAAAAACTTTTAAAAGAGAGCACTATTCGTCGTTTCCAAAAATTGGCGAACGTTGCTCCGATTAACGAAATGTATCACAAACGTGATGACCTCTATGAAGAGGAAGATCCAGAAATGGCTGACGCCGAAATGGGCGATGAGATGGAAGGCGACATGGTCGATGACATGAAAGGCGACATGGACGACGAGATGGGAGACGACATGGACGACGACATGGACGACGACATGGAAGCCGGCAGTCTTGAATTGACCGAGGAAGATGCAGAACTCATCGTCAAATTAGCTGATAAACTCAAATCTAAGCTGGACGACATGGAAGGGGACATGAGTGGCGAAGAGCTCACGGAAGCTTTACGAGGCATCTCTTACGTTCCTTCTAAACGCGAAGTTGTAAATGAAGTTGCAAAACGCGTTGCTCGTCGCTTGCAAGAAGCTAAACTTCACGAAGCCAAATTGAACCGTGCCTTGGGATCACGCAGACGATAAAAAAAAATATAACTTTTTTTACTTGACAACCAATAGGTTTCATGTTATAATATAAGAGAGACTTTGGTGGTCTCTCTTTTTTATTGGGGGGTGGTATGCTTAATATGTTTCTATGTTTTTTAATTGGTTGCACTTTCACTTATCTTGCAACTGTAATATCGTCGGCTTTAAAAGCCTCGACAGTTCTTGAAGATGCTATGTTGACCTATGCTCTATTGATGATGAGTGCTTATGAAGTAAGCCTGAACCAGCTTGAGCAAATAATCGTAGCGGGTAAGATAGGACATGCTAAAGCCGAGGTTCTTCGAAGAACAAATGAGCAAGAGTTTGAAAAATTCGCAAACACAAAAATCAAAGAAGTGTTAAAGTTAATACCACCTTCGCATACGAATATCATTCGATATAAAAACTTTTCAGAAATGAAACTTTACATTACAAAACAATACAGGAGCAGATATGCAAAATCTAAGTAAGAAAGAAAAAAAGTCTAAGAAAGGCAAAAAGAAAGAGGAAGTTGTTGAAGAAGTCGAAGCAACGGAAGAGGAAGAGTCTCATGAAGAAGAAACCTCAGAAGAACAAGAACAGCAATTAACTCTTATGGATCTCCTTGGTGGAGGTGTCGCTGGAGACAGTCCAGAGGCTCGATCAATCATGTTCGTTGGTGAAGTTACCGAAGAGCGAGCAGCCGATTTGATCTCGGCATTGTTGGTTCTTTCTCAAACCAAAGCCGAAGATGCAGAACGTGCCGACCCAATTAAGCTATACATTTCAACTTATGGCGGATCAGCAGACGAGATGTTCGGCATCTATGATGTCGTCAACTATTGTAAGAAGTTTTGCGATATCGAAACTATTGGTCTCGGAAAGGTAATGTCGGCTGGAACCTTGATGTTGGCTAGTGGAACAAAAGGTAAGCGCAAGTTAGGCAAGCATTGTCGAGTTATGATCCACGCTGTTAACGGAGGTCAAGTCGGAGATATCCACAATCTTCAGAATGAACTTGAACAAACAGTAAGTCTTCAAGACTCTTACATTCAAGCTTTGTCTGATGAAACAAATATGACCAAAAGACAGATCCAAACACTAATTAATCGTAAAGTAAACGTCTATTTGACTGCTGAAGAAGCAATTGAAAAAGGACTTGCTGACGAAATTTTGGAGTAGCAAATGGATAAGTATTTCTACAATGAAGCCTCGGCTCAAAAGCTAGGCTGGGACCCAACATGGTTCAACTGTACTAAGTTTAATGATGATTTAATCCAGGCAATTGAGAAATACCAAAAGTCGAAGGGCCTCGCAGCTGATGGGCTGTGCGGTCCGGGCACTTATCGGAGAATATATACAGATAGACAAGAGTCCATTGAAAGCTTTCGCCCTAGCAGCAAAAGCAACAAGGACTCTTTTATTGTTTATAACTCTGAGTATTTCGATATTCAATGGCCAAAGGTTAAACTATGGTTCGAAGGTTCAGGATTAAAAATGAAGAAGGGCTTTAAGAAAATGTCTCATAAGCGAGACCCTAAGTTCTTTGTATGTCATTGGGACGTCTGCTTGTCTTCGCAGTCCTGTTACAATGTTCTCAACAATAGAGGGTTGAGTGTCCACTTCCTGATCGACAACGATGGGACGATTTATCAAACAATGGACATGAATGATGTGGCTTATCATGCTGGAGCAAAAAATTGGAATGACCTTTCTCTTGGTGTCGAAATATCCAACGCTTATTATCCAAAGCATCAAGACTGGTATGTTAAGCAGGGCTTAGGCGAGAGACCAATTATCAGCGATGCTATTGTGCACGGAGAAAGACTTAAGCCGTTCACAGGGTTTTATCAAGAGCAACTTGAAGCACTCAAGGCTTTAATGAGGGCTGTAAATAAAGCAACAGGAATACCTCTTAAGGCTCCTTTGGATCGCTCAAAGTGTACAAACACTACCGTAAGCAAAAAGTGCGCTGAGGGGCGATTTGAAGGCTTTGTAAGCCATTATCACTTAACCAATCGAAAGATTGATTGCGCTGGTTTAGATTTAAAGAAATTATTAAAGGAGATTTAAAATGAGTAAGAAAGTTACTGGTAATGACTTGGGAAGACTTTTAAAAGAAGCATTTTCAACAACAGGAAATCCAGCTGATCAGCTGGATCCAGTGGGCACTAATGCCTTGTTTTTAAAAGATTTAATTGACAACATCAGCGGGATAACTAAGTCAACAGGAGGGGAATATAAAATCGATGGCGTGTCTACTTCTGACTTTAGTCAATTAGAAAAAGACGGTGTCTTAAAAGTTATTGAGTTCCTAGACGATAAGTCTAGAACCTTTAAAAGCCTAGGTATTAAATTTGAAGATTTCAAGGATAAAAATAAAAAATCAAAGTCAAAAAGCAACTCTTTTAGCGTTAATATGTCCAATAGACAATATAGATTAATAAACTCTGAACTTCTCAAGACAAAAGGCTTGTTTTCTACCCCATGGAGTTTAAAAGATCCATTCCCTGAAGAACTAAAAACACATAAATATCCAAACGAAAGAACCCTCGCTGTTCTACAACTTGCGGCAGCTATAAACAAACCGAATGATGTAGTATCAGATGCAGATATATCTGGCTTTATTTTGTCTAAGCAAGTTGGCCAAGGAGATTTGCTGAATTGGTTATCAGCCTTGGCGAAAGAGACTACCTC
>Ga0099848_1001470_pt1 | contig 11028 bp, 17 predicted proteins | sample CB_VirMetaG_3_FD_78179 | JGI IMG/M metagenome (GOLD analysis project Ga0099848, IMG submission 78179) | Freshwater to marine saline gradient viral communities from Chesapeake Bay - CB_1508_1S Viral MetaG | ecosystem: Environmental > Aquatic > Marine > Coastal | place: USA: Chesapeake Bay... | reverse complement strand
GTTTGAATTACCCCCATGTGATGACTCTCAGAAGTACCTTTACCCGTCGGCGCCATGATCTTTTTTTTCTTCTTTGAACTAGCAAGGGGGCGGGTTTCCAACGATTGCTCATACTCGACTTGCCTGGGCAACGACCACAGGTTGATCGGCGGGAAGTTCATTTGAACATGCCCAACCCGATACCGATTAACACGCCAGCCAGCCAGACGGAAATCACTAACAAGAACTCTTTGTATTTCTCAATCATCTAACAATGAATCCAGCTCGGATTGATAAGCAAATGTAAATCCCGCTGCTTCGATCAGTTCTTTGCACGCGATAATCTGGGCAACGCTTAAACGATACATAAACGCATCATTCAGGCGTTTTGACATTTCAGCGCGATAAAACGTGTCGTCAATCAAGTCTTCTAGCAGGTTTAGCGGTATTTCAATTGAATCAGTCATAAATCCTTCAAATACTTTTTATCTTTAATCGACAGCAGCAAATAAACCAGCGTCATACCCAGGGCATACACGACAGCAAAAACGCTGAACACAATCAGAATAAAAGCAAACAAAGCGGCCATCGCCCACTCTTCTGCCGTATCCACCCACATCAACTTAAAAGGGCACATCATCATCAAAGCTGTCAGAAGCAGGGGCAGAGGCAGGGACGGAAACCGATTCAGCCGGATGAGGTACGGAGCTGGATCTACGTCCGAGCATCTTCAACGTCTCGCCAATCACTTCCGTGACATAGCGATCCACGCCTTTGTCATCCCACTTGCGCGTTTGCAGACGGCCTTCAATATAAACCTGTGACCCTTTTTCCAGATATTGCTGGGCCACCTCAGCCAGCTTTTTAAACAAGATCACCCTATGCCATTCGGTTTGTTCCTGTTTCTCACCGTTCACATCACGCCAGGTTCGAGAAGTCGCCATATAAAACGACGCGACATAATCACCGGCTTGCGTTTGTCTAATATCTGGATCACCGCCCAGATTCCCGACCAAAATCACTTTATTAATCATCACCAACCCTCAAAATTAGAATCAAACCGAGCATTAACCCGATCTGCCAAAACATAAAACGGATAGATCACCACCAAGCCCATCAGCGCAAAACCGGCAAACAGAGCAAAACCCAACAGCAAAAAAAAACGGATCAGAACACGCATGGCTCTATCCGTTCTCTGTACTTTCAAAGCACTTCTTCATAAGCTGATACTGGCGCTCGGTTTTTTCCTTGTGCTCATCAATGATGGCCAGAATGGTTTCCGAATGCGAAAGCCCAAGTAATTCAGCCTGCATGTGAACGTAGCTTTTACTTTCGTCGGTCATATGAACCGTGATTTGTTCTGTTTTTTTATTCATAAATCATTCCGAAAAAAAAAGCGCCGTCCTTAGCGCCAACAAATGAGGGTATCTGTCGAATTTCCGCTCGACAGAAGCGGTGGAAGTTAAGCAGAGTCAATATCGCCGAAAACATCAGGGCGCAAGTCAACAGGATTTTTTCCTATGAGCTTTGCAGCCTTTGGAACAAGCTCAAGCGGAATATCCGACTTATTGAGCCAATGCCAAACATGCTGCTGCTTTTTGCCTAAAGCTCTAGCTGCCGCCGATTGGTTTCCGTCAAAATGTTTTAAAAAAATTTCAATTGCCTTCATAGTGATGGATTTTACAAATGAATTTGTACGAAGTCAACAAATCTATTTGCAATGCAACATACAAAGATTTTTGTAAAAATATAAACATGAATCTGGATACTTACGCTAAACGCCTAAATTGGGCCATGTCTAACGCTGCTATTTCGCAGAGCGAGTTGGCGCGTGCTATTGGCGTGAAGCCGCAAGCAATCCAATATCTTTGTCAAAAAGGGACAAAATCCACACACACTACAAAAATAGCTAAGGCTTTAGGCGTTTCAGCAGATTGGCTAGATACCGGCAAAGGATCACCAGAACCCAAACCAAGCGAAAAATCAGAGATCGTGCTGGGACAATTTGACGTTTGGGACGACGACACGCCACTCCATGAAGATGATGTTGAACTGCCGTTTTTTAGAGAAGTTGAACTGGCAGCGGGAAGCGGACGAACCGAAGTCCAAGAAAATCACGGATTGAAACTCAGATTTTCAAAACGCACATTAAAAAGACAAGGCATTCAAATAGAGTATGCCGCTTGCGTCACTGTTAAAGGCAACAGCATGGAACCTGCCCTGCCGGACGGCTGCACAATTGGCATCGACACCAGCAAAAAGCACATCACCAACGGCAAAATGTACGCTATCGATCACGACGGAGAATTGCGCGTCAAAATGCTGTATAAAATGCCAGGCGGATTGATACGCTTGCGATCACATAACGAAAAAGAATGGCCGGATGAAACTGTACCGGCCCACGACATCAAAATACTCGGCCAGGTGTTCTGGTACAGCGTTTTGCTCTAGTTTCATCAAGGACAAATCAATTTTCATCAAGTATGCCCGCTTTTGCGGGTTTTTTTTTGCCCGTCAACCGGCAGGCATCGCACTGCTCTGTCAAATGACAGTCAACCAAATAATCTTAAATAAAACAAAACCTTAGTCATTTTTATATGTGTTTTGATTAATTTTGATCAATCAAATTTCAAGCATACTTGTTGACGTATTACAAATTTATTTGTAATATTGTCATCAACGGACTAAAAAAGCAAGGACGCTGATCCCGCGTTGTTTTAAACACCGACCTGAACCGGGCAAAGTTCAGAGCCCATTTTCGTGGCGTCACGAAAATGGTCCGTTTTAAACACCGACCTGAACCAAAAGTTAAGAAAAAAGAAATGTCATTTTAAAGTTTTTCAACCCGCCGGATGGGCATAAATCCGGTAGCGGTTTAGCTGGGCACTGCCGCTTAAATCCAAACCCAGCCACTGAGCACTGATTATTCCCGTTGAGTACTCCAGATCAGGGGCAAAGTCGTCTAGCCAACGTGAACGGCAGGATCATTTAGCAAGGATGCGAATTTAACCGGAGAGAAAAAAAATGAACAAACAACAACAAGTAAAAAAACTGGCACTCATCATGGACGAACTTTACGAAATCGGATCAGAAATGACCGATCAAGACGGAGCCTATCACGCAATAAAAAACATGGCGATCAGTGGCCAACACGCCTTAAACGTCATAAGCAAAGAATACATCGAAGAACAAGCACAACACCTCATCAACTACCGGAGCTCACACGCATGAACATACAAACCACCAAAAAAGGCCGTCGTTACATTGTATCGGCCACCCAAAATGAATACACATTCACATCCACAGGCTACATCAAATCAATTGCCTTTAAACGAGCGGTAGCCGGCATCTGGAAACAACTCAATGCAATTTGACCTGTTCGGACAAACCCAGACAAGCAAAGGACTGCAAACCCTGGGCTACCACTACCAGATAAAAAAAACCAAACTGGAAGTAACCGATCTGGCCACCCAAGTGGATTACATCTATACCATGCGAGGCGTCATATATCCCGACTTAAAAACCAACGTCTTACATAGACTGAAAAAAGCCCAGGCAGACCCCAAAACCCTGCCGGCCCGGTTTTTTAAATCCTTTATGACCCTCGCACAAATACAAAACGAAATTAAACAACTGTCATGATCGATAAAACCGACTTCTACACAGCAATGGCCGACGTACTCAACAAACTAGACAAACCGCTGGAAACCATCAGCGACTTTGAAAAAAAAGAATACGTCCTAGTCCAGTTAGCCGCCAGAACACCCGATCCGGTTGCATCTGTTTTATTAGACATCATCAACGACTTAAAAAGCATCTAATGAAAATCACCATACACAAAGACCAGCTCATTGGCCCGTTAACGCCCGTCTTTAACGTCATCGACAAACGCGCCTCCATGCCCATTTTAAGCCACATTTACATCGAGGCCGGCGAACAGATCACCCTAACGGCCACTGATCTGGAAATACAAATCAAAGCGCAAATCGACATCCAGGCCGATCAACACGGAACGGCCTGCTTACCCGCTGAAAAATTCTTTAACATCATCAAAAGCCTGCCGCCTGATGCCAAAATAAAAATCAGCACCACCGACGAAAAAACCATCATCACCGCCGGTCGCAGCCGCTTTACCTTAAACGGTCTGCCATCCAGCAATTACCCTGAATTTCTCTGTCAAACCGAGCATCAAATCACTTTGCCTGAAGCCGTATTAAAAAAATCACTGGAAAAAACCCAGTTTTGCATGGCCGTATTAGATGCCCGTTATTATTTAAACGGATTATTGATCAACATCGCGGACCGCCAATATCAAACCGTTGCTTCTGATGGCCACCGCCTGGCGTTTTTTAAATCCGACATCGACAGCGACATTCAAACGCGCATCATCTTACCAAGCAAAAGCGTCCAACAACTTTTTAAACTCATCGATACATCAGACAACCTGATCACCTTGCAATTTTCCAGAACCCACTGCATTGTCCAATGTCAAAACATCGAGTTCAGCAGCAAACTGATCGACGCCAATTACCCCGACTTCAGCAAAGTCTTTGCCAAAGACTTTCACCCTGAAATACAAATTGACACGGATCAACTCAAAACCGCCCTGCAACGGGCCGCAATCTTATCCAACCAGCAATTAAGAGGCTTGCGCCTGAGTTTAGATCAATCCGAACTAACTATCCGCTCCAACAACCTGGAAGCCGACGAAGCTGAAGAACCGCTGGAAATCGACGGCTTTAACAGTCAGCTCGACATTTGCTTTAAAAGCAACTACCTGATCGATGCGTTAAGCCATATTGACAGCATCAAAGCCAATTTAAAAATAGCCAGTGATGAATCGACCTGTTTAGTGCAAGACACCCTGGACGACAGCTTTGAATTTATCGTCATGCCGATGAGGTTATAAATGCCAATCTACTACGCGATTATAAAAACCGAAAACGAGCACGACTACATCCAGCGCTGCATATTCAGCAACCAACTTGAGATATATGAAACAGAAAAAGACGCGCAACTTAACTGCCCCAAGCAGTGCACCGTAACCGAAGTGGAAATAAAAAAAAAGCACCTTGACCATGACTGAAACCAACTGCGCCATTTGCAAAAAACCGTTCATAAAAACGCGCAAAAAGCATTATTGGTGCAGAACCTGCGCTACCCAATACCAGCAACTGTATGACATATATGGCCGCATCATTCGCTGGCCAGACAAGGTAAAACAAACATTTTACAACCCGGATAAATAATGAACATCAACATAAAAGAAACCGTTCACGAGTTCTTAAAAGACAAAACAGAACCCATGACCGCTGCCGACATATCCAAAGTCATCGGCTATGACACCATCTCCATCTCAAAAGCACTCTATTCATTAACCAAAACAGACGGGCTTTTAATTAAATCAATATGCCCCGACACCGGCAAAAATCAATATCTCATTAAAACTGTAACTGTTGACCCAGAACCCGAAACCATGACTGAAGAACTGGCAAAATACGCCATTGATGATTCTTTGGCCCTTGAATTTGCCCTGCAAACACTGGAAAAAAGAATCAACCATCCGACCCCGACCATTGAAAACGTTTCTCAAAAAATCGAAGTCTTAACCCGACTTTCCGACTTGTTAGACGTTAGCATTGCCAACGTCTTACACGACATCATTCAAGACATCGACACATTTACCAGAGCCTGATCATGTTATTAAAAGACCAAGTATTAAGCATATTGCACAACAACCCGAACGGCATGACGAACGAACAGCTCCACGCCCAAATCAACAACAAAACCATCGGCGCCGTCAGAAAAGCCGTTGCTGACCTGTGTTTAAAAGCGCACATCAGCAAACACGTCTCCAAAAAAAAAGCGCCCAACATCTATCGCATATCAGAAAAAGGCAGCGATTACATCACCGGCGAAAAAAACAGCGTCAGCCTGCTGCAACTGCCCACACCCGCACAACTTGGAACAAAGAAACCGAGCGTAAACATGTTACTTAAAGACAACATATTACAAATCATCTACGCAAAACAGCGTTGGATGACCAGCGGAGAGATAAAAAACATCATCACCGACAAAAGCAAATCAACCATAATGAAAGCCCTGAGCGATTTAAACAAAGCCGGTTACTTAAACGTGCAATCGTACAACAACACCCGACAATATGAATACAACATATCCGACAAAGGCATCTATCGACTGACGGGCATGAGCAATCAAAAAAAACCGCCCAGCATTCTGCAACTGCCCACACCGCAACAAATCGAACAAAGAAACCGAGCGTAAACAATGAGCGAGCACAAATGCCCCAAATGCGGCAATACCCACTTATCTTATTTTTATGGCAGCAACCAAGCGTATTGCGTCAACTGCCGCGAATATTTTTCTATCCCTGATCTGCCTAAAATTGAGCATCAGAGATAAATCAAATTCCGACGCTCGTGAATCCGAGCCGCGCTACAGCGTGAAGTAGCTAGAGTCACGGGGACTCGATACCATGCCCGACGTTAGCTGTGACGAATAACACAGTTGATGCAGCGGATCATCTAAAGGCCGCCGAGCTTGTATGGGCTGAGGTTAAAAAAAGTTAGGAGAAGGCGCTACGCAAGACAATCACTCTCAATCCTTTTTTAAACAAATACACCGAGCCGTGAACGGGTGGAAACCGGAAGGACGGCATTTTTAAAGGAGCAAATATGAATACTGAACAAAAATTAAAAAATCTATTGGTTTTAAAAAATGAGATCGATAAGGAAATCGCTGATCTTATGCTTAAACAAAAAGAAAAGTGGCAACCGAAAGGCGGTGACTTTTCCATTGTAAATGGACGAGTTGCAGAAGGGATAACAAACGATGCCGCTACCAGCTTTGGTATGGCTTTTGAAACTAGACAAGATGCGGAAAAAGCTGCTAAAGCATATCGAAAATACCACCGGCTTTACAAGCTGGCAGAAGAATTAAACCCTGACGGCTGGGAGCCTAATTGGGGCGATCCGAATCAGCCAAAGTATATAATCCGCTTCAATAAAAACTACACCGATGCAAAAAACGATGTTTGGTACGAAAGTGAAATAGCGGGTGCGGTTTTTTTCGCTTCAATCACCGCCGCAAACAAAGCAATTGAGATATTAATGGATCAAGAATAAAGAAAATGCTTAACTACGTCACAATAAAAAAATTTTCTGAACTGTCCGGCTATACTGAAAAAGCCGTCCGTGAAAAAATCAGAAAAAAAATATGGCCTGAAGGCACTATCTGTCACCAAGCCCCGGACGGACGAATTTTAATCAGTCTGACGGAGTATGAACGATGGGTAGAGACGGGAGAGGCGTCAAGCCGGCATCAGAAAGCACAATTGAAATCACATTCACCTACCAGGGCCAGCGCTGCCGCGAGCGGATTAAATTGCAGCCCACCGCCGCTAATCTAATCAAAGCTGAACGACATCGAGCCGCAATACTCGACGCAATCGACAAAGGCACTTTCGATTATGCAGTCACGTTCCCGAACAGCAAAAACCGGCAAAAGTTCGACAATACCGGATTCACAGTTCAAAAGTATTTAGACACTTGGCTTAACGACAAACAAGCGCAAGTTAAAGCCAGCACTTATAACGATTATAAAAAAACCGTAAAAATGATTAATGCAGAGTTGGGCGATCACTTGCTATCCGAACTGAAGCGCGTGCATGTGTACGAGTGGGTTAAAACTCTAGATTGCAGTAACAAGCGCTTATCGAATCTGATCAGCCCGTTACGCTGCGCATTAGATGACGCCGTTCAACACGGGATTTTAGAACACAACGTTTTAACCGGCTGGAAATACAAACGCAACGAACCGCCTAAGCAAACTGACATCCACCCGTTTACCGCCGACGAACAAAAACGCATCTTAAACGCGACATCCGGCCCGGCTAAAAATCTAATTCAATTCGCGTTCTGGACAGGACTTCGCACATCAGAACTCGTAGCACTGGAATGGCAAGACATCGATTTTGAAAAAGGCGTGATCCACGTCCAGCGGGCAAAAACCCAATACGCTAACCAGCCCGAAACGACAAAAACCAAATCCGGCACGCGGGAAGTCAAAATCTTACCCCCGGCACTTGACGCATTGAACGCACAAAGATCACACACGGCTTTAAAATGCGCCCAGGTATTTATCAACCCGATCACCGATAAACCATTTGACGGAGATCAGGCAATCAGAAAAAGCATTTGGAAACCGGCATTAAAAAAAGCCAACGTGACTTATCGACGCCCGTACCAAACCCGGCACACTTATGCCAGCATGATGTTATCAGCCGGTGAGCCGTTGGCGTGGGTATCGAAACAACTTGGACACAGCAACGTACTCATGACAGCGCAAGTTTACGCGACGTACATACCCGACTCACAACCGGATGCAGGAAATCGAGCGGTGGAACTATTTAAATAATGTTGTCATTAAAGTTGTCATTCAGGAGCAATTTAAAGCAAATAAATGGCATTGAATGACAACAAAAACCGCTTAAACCTTTATAAATTGGTCGGGGCGGCGGGATTTGAACTTGCGTCTGTGTTTTTTTAATGCGTTTATTTTCAACAACATAAAGAAAGTCAGGCTAAAAAGCTGGCTTTTTTGTTGTCATTGTTGCTTATTAAACGTCACTAAATAACCTGTTTGTGTCCGGTTTTTTTGTAAAAAATTGACACAAACCGCAAATCTGGGTTAATCTGTTTTCAGGGCTTCGAATCCCTAAAAGCGGAATCCGCACCATCTTTTTGCGGTTTTTTTATGCCTGCCAGTTTTTACCATTTTACCGACCTCGGTAAAATGGTCATCAAGTGGTGGTAAAAACCCTGGCACTTATGGCTGTAAAGAAATAATCACTTATTCAGGAATGCTGAATAACTCAATCTTTACAGATCACCAAACCACCAACTCCACTTCTGCAACCGTCGTTGCTGAGTCTATTTGCCGAAACAGGCTTTGCTTTTTTTGAAACAAAGTTTGGTAAACTGCTCCGACATCAGTAATGACGGTTTCAGCATCAGGAATAGACAAATTGTGGCCTATATTGTTCACATCATAAAATTCTACGCTATTTAATGTCATCATTTCAGCCATGCGTTTGGCCCCGTCTAATTTTAAGGCTGAATCATAGCCCCCGTTCCATTGGATAGTTAAACTTTCAACAGGTTGTAATTCATCTGTTGTAAATGCTTGTTTGATTTCTTCCCGTTTTTCGCTTTTTGCAACACTTAAATCTTCAGCAAGTTCTTCTGCCGTTTTATCACGAATGATCCAATCGGTTTCCCATCTTTGTAATTGCTCGTTATAAATACAGCCTTGTTGCGTTGCTATCTGAGTAGCAGGGTCATAACTTGCAGAAGTATAAACCACAGGAAATACACCCCATTCTGCTAATGTCACGTTAGAAGGGTTTTTGGGAAAACTGGTTTGTGGATTATCTTTTCTCAAATCACCGATTGAATATGGAAATTTCTCAACGATTTGATTGTTAATTTTTGCGTACATAGTTATCCTTATGCTGGTTTAATTACAACAACACCACCTGCGGCGTCGATATTACCTAAATCTCCAAAATACATCCAACCAGTATCTCCTGATCCTGTACTTTTGTATGCAACCATAACAGTAGCGGATGACGTTGTGGATAATATTTCAGTTAACCCCGTTGCTGCGCTAAATGCAATGGTAGAACTATCTTGCCCAGACAACACAACAGCAACGGAATTGGACGCGCTAGACGTTGCACTACCCATCTCCATAAAATCGGTTTGCGTTGTTGTTGCTGTGAATGAGTCGTAAGATGCACCTCTAAACGTGACAATAGCGGCCCGCACATCTTTTGGTGCTGCTGGCGTAAATATGTAAGTAGCAGGCTCTGATGCTCCAGCAACTTTGTATGATATAGCTACTGACGGACTTGAGTTCTGGTCTAATAACTCAGTCCAACCTGAAGGTTGTGTCCAGGTTGTTACGTTATCGTTAACTGCCATAACCGCAATCATAATATCGCCTTCAGTAGTGCCTGTTGGCTTAGCTACTTCAGCATTAGTATCACCGTTGCTTTGGTATGCACTAGCCGATGCGACAAGATATGGCTCGTTGGTGCGATTATCATTAACAATCTGTATCAATGTTGCTATGACGTTCGTACTACCAGCTAATACTAAATCCCTATTCCCTGTTGATCCAATACCTCTGTTTATTTCATCATAAATAACAACAAAATTCTGAGAATTATTATTATTTTCTCGCTCAGTCATTCCTGAGGGTGGAGTATCTATAGTTTGTGGAGAATCCATACTATATGCTGCAATAAGTACGCCCGTTCGATCTGGAGATATACTAGATGCAGGTATAGTTGTGCTGGTAACAAAAGAATTAGACGATGCGTTTATTTTTGTAGCGTTACGATACGTTAATAGAGATGCACTTACTCTATCTCCCGTGTTACTACTGGCAAACGTATATGTGCTTGGCTCAGAAGCTCCAGCTATTTTATAAAAGATTTGACTGGACTGAGAGTTATCTATATAACCACCGCAGTGGATAAATCCTGAAGGGATTGACGTAAAATATGCCCCCGATGCTGCGAACACATAAGCTATAATCATGTCACCTTCTGCTGTCCCTGCAGGTTTACTCGCTACAGGAGTACCATTAGTAGAATAATTATAAGATGATGCAATAAATTCAGGTATCGTGCTAGTGTTACTAGACCTTACTGTTTTATTAAATAACATTAAGCGTCCCCTACTCTAGCACCATATATAGTAGTTCCCACTTTCCACAAACTGATTGCCGTTTCTCCCGTTGTATTTAGAGTCGGGGCAGAACCTCCATCGGTTTTCCATGTGACAGAAAGAGAAGTCCATGTGATAGTATAATCTGTTCCGTCATCAATCATTAATATGATGGATTGTCCGGCGTTCCATGTTCCTGCTGTTGGGGTAGATGAAGCGGTTAACGTCCACGTTTGAATAGAACCGTTCGCGGGGGATAATGCGGGAGTAGTTCCAGAAACGGCATAAATTTCTT
>Ga0099848_1001468_pt1 | contig 11030 bp, 17 predicted proteins | sample CB_VirMetaG_3_FD_78179 | JGI IMG/M metagenome (GOLD analysis project Ga0099848, IMG submission 78179) | Freshwater to marine saline gradient viral communities from Chesapeake Bay - CB_1508_1S Viral MetaG | ecosystem: Environmental > Aquatic > Marine > Coastal | place: USA: Chesapeake Bay... | reverse complement strand
CGCACGGGAGTTGTTCCCCAATGAGACCGAGGACGAGCGGTATGCCCGTATCTATTACAAAGAAGTTGTTTCTTTTAAGGAGATGACATGACACCGATGGAACTTTACGAGTTGTTGAACAACGCTGGTGTGGACTACGAAGTCGTTCAGATTTTTGAGGGTTCGCGCTGGATTCAGGTGAAAGTTGAAGAGGAGGAAGAAGATGAGAACGAGTGAACTACAAGGTGCCGCGTTGGATTGGGCGGTGGCGCAGTGCGAGGAGTATGAAACCCTTATATGTAGAGGCAAGTTGGAGACTCTGTTCACGGAGAACGGCTGGACACCATCAACCAATTGGGAACAAGGTGGGCCGATTGTTGAGCGGGAAAAAATCTCAATCGAATACATGGCAAGGGCGGGCGACGCAGGTGTAGATGTGTGGGTGGCAACACGAATCGAGGGCCCTGCGGTTTCCGAGAAGCAAGGCCCAACGCCACTCATTGCCGCAATGCGTTGTTATGTAGCAGGCGAGTTGGGCGATGAGATTGAAGTACCCGAAGAACTTTTACAGGGAGAGTAAGCATGAAACTGTTTAGAAACACCGACACCGTAGGAGAAACATTCCTACAAATGATTTGGAACAAGCAACTGCCGTGGTACGAGAACCTTGCCATCTGGGTGGCGTGCATCTGTATCTGGGTTTTCTTCTACGCAATGTTGTTCTTTGTAATGCTAATGGGAGGTTGATATGTTCTGCATAAACACAGATGGATTGCCGACCATCAGGTCGTACGAGGAAGCACAGAAGAAGTACGAAAAAGTCACGCCCATTCAGCGCAGGGAGACGGACACACGCCCATTGGGTCTGCGTCGGAAAACATGGATGCGGATTGCCAAGAACGGCGACAACTACGAGGCGATTCTCTACCGCACAGCCCTGCTGACTTACAAGCCAGACGACACCATCGAGGTTAACTTTGGTCAATGGGTCTCGACGAGCAGTCTGAAGTTCATCTCTGCATTGCTTGGTCAACACCGAGTGAGTTGTGGAACGGTGGCTAACAAACCGGTGATGTACGCCATCGGGGGGAAGTCGTACCGCATGTTCGATGGGATGCAGTTGAGGTGGGACACACAGACAAACAGTCCGGTTGTCCTCAACCCGAAGGAAACATGTGTGCATGTGGTCAAGCGCAAGGCATTAAACGAGAAGCGCAAGGCCATCGGAGAGTTCTGGGAATACACCAAGAACATGTGTGCCATATCGCCAACCGCTACTTTAGAAAGGGATGACATTGGTGGGTTCAGACAGTACGACAACGAGGTGCTGTGCCAGAGATTGGTCGACCTTATTCACAACGCGACGACACCCGAGCCGGACTACGAGAAGATGCTCAGGGTTTGGAAACAAGTGGCATACATGTCGTGCCCTTGCAAGACCGAGTTCGACCGCGAGACTAATTCGTACAAGAAAGTGTTAGCGTTTGTTGACGAGGCCAAGATGCTTAAGTTCATCTCAGATGGGCTGAAGTATCACTACCGCGATGAAGTGTTTGAAGAAGTTGCAATACCCGTAGGTGAAGTAAAGACCGACCACAACCTTAAATTCTTTTACTAAGAGAGGAAATACCATGAGCGCAATCAACCTGTTGTCCCAAGTGTCCCTTCAAGAAGCCGAGGATGCCATCTGCGCATTCGGCAACACCAACCCCGTTCACTTAGTGGGCGAGCCCGGCGTCGGTAAGACAGCGATGCACGAGAAGATTTGCCAACGGCTTGGCATGAAGGGTGTGTACATGGATGTACCCAACATCGAGTTGGGTGAGATTGGTATTCCGATGCCCAACCATGACACCAAGACCACTACGCTATACCCAAATGAGGCATGGTCGTTCCACACCGGAGAGCCGCTAGTCTTTTTCTTGGACGAGTTCACCAAGGGTGCCGAGGCGGTAAAGAATACCTTGCATCCACTACTCAACGAGAGGCGCATTGCTAACTTCAGACTGCATCCCGACTCTGTTGTGATAACTGCTGGTAACAACAGCACCGACTCGGTTGGCGATGTGATGAAGAGCCACAGCCTCAACCGCATCACGGTGATGAAGGTTCGCAAGCCGACGAGTGACGAGTGGGTTGCATGGGGTAGCGAGAATGCGGTAGCACCAGAAGTATTGGCATGGGCCAAGCAGTACGCACATGCCTTCGCAACCTACACCGACCCGAGCCAATCGGAGAATCCGTACATCTTCAACCCCAAGACGCCACAGAAATCCTTTGTGTCGCCGAGGTCGTTGCACAGAGCGAGTTTCATCATTAAAAAGCGCGACATGATAACAAAGAATGCTTTGGAAGTAGCACTTGCCGGTACCATCGGTGAGTCTGCGGCGCGAGACATGGTGGCTTATGTGGATGTGGCAGACAGCCTGCCCACATGGGAAGAGATTATCAGAGACCCTGCTCGGGCTAATGTGCCATCGTCACCGGCGGCACTCTGCATCTTGGCTTACTCGGCGCTTCAGAAGATTAACCGCGAGAACATCAACAAGTGGTTCGAGTACATGCAGAGAACATCAACCGAGTTGCAGTCCGTGTTCTGTCTGACGGCGGTGGCTAACAAGGAAAAGAAAGACCTTGTGATGTCGAGCAAGATATTCGTCGACTGGATGCGCCAGAAGGCTTACTTATTTTAAGGAGAAGGAACATGAGTGCATATTCTGAAGAAGAAAAAGAAGAAATCATGGAAGCATACGACGCACTTGCAAACGCGGCAGATGGTATGAAGCCCTACGCGATACTTGAAGCGGCGTGCATGTTGGTCGGCGAAGTGATGGCGGTGTCGTTCGACGAGGCTGACCTACCAAAGAACAGAAACTTTGCGATGGTCATGGAGCGCCTCGAGAGTTCTTACTTGTTAAACAAAGCGGAAGGAACAGAGCAATGAAACTATCAGCAGAGAAACGAATCGAGCGCACCCATGTGATGCTCATGCGGGACAAAGACTTTTGTTTGTTCTCGGGTGTGTTCATGGTGGGCAAGGTGGAAGTCTCGGATGTGATACCGACTGCGTGTACCAACGGCAAAGATGTCGTCTACGGCAGAGCATTCGTCGATGGCTTGAACGATAAGGAACTTGCGTTTCTTGTATTGCACGAGGCTATGCACAAAGCGTATCGGCACCTCATGGTGTGGCAGAAGATTGCTAAAGAGAACCCCTTGCTAGCGAACCTAGCGATGGACTATGTGATTAACCTGCAACTTGTGGACTACAACAAGCCCGATGTCATTCAGATGCCGAGAGACAAAGACGGCAACCTGATGGGTGCGTTGGATGAGAAGTATCGCGGTATGGATACCAAGCAAGTGTATGACTTACTCAAGCAGGAGATGGAGAACCAGCCCGAGAGTGGCGATGGTGATGGTGATGGTCAAGGGGGACAAGGGGACGGCAAGTCCAAGTGTCTCGACGACCACGACTGGGAGAACGCCCAAGAGATGTCAGAAGAGGAGAAGGAGAAACTCGCGGGTGAGATTGACCAAGCGTTGCGAGAAGGTGCGATGCTTGCGGGGAAGATGAACGGTAATCTTTCTAAAGAAATGGATGAGTTGTTGCATCCGAAGGTGGACTGGAAAGAAGCCCTGCGTGAGTTCATCAAGACAGCCATGATGGGTAACGACCGTAGTACATGGCGTAAACCACACAAGCGGTACATCGGTATGAACATTGTGATGCCGTCGTATCACTCCGAGAAGATTGGGAGGATTGCAGTCGGGGTAGATACATCAGGTTCTATCGGTTCGGCAGAGTTGTCTCAGTTCTTGGGTGAAGTCAAGTCGATATGTGATGAGGTCAAACCCGAGGGTATTGACTTGTTGTATTGGGACAGCAGGGTTGCCAAGCATGAGGTGTACAACGGCAACGAGGTGGAAACACTAACCGATGCGACCAAACCCGCAGGTGGTGGGGGGACCGAGCCCGGATGTGTTCCGCAGTACATGACTAAGAACAACCTGATTCCAGAATGTACGGTGATGCTGACCGACGGGTACTTCTTTGGTGATGGGTGTGGTGATTGGTCGGGGGTTAACTCTCCCGTCTTGTGGTGCGTGAAAGGCAATAAGTCTTTCGTTCCTAGCGTTGGTAAATCTGTTTATGTGGAGGTGTGAGATGGAAACAATTGGTATTCAAACAAGCGCGATGCTGGTCGAGTTGAACATTTCTTCTTGGACTGCTCGTAAGTTGGACCGGCGTGTCTCGGACGAGGTAGATGCTAACAAGGCTACTCGGGCTCGGGCTGGTAACTACAACAAGAACCTGTTGGCTGGTACGCAAGTGCTGGACTCAATCATCAAGTACGCCGCCAATGCTAGAGCATGGCATAACAAACAGACTATCCCGTGGTCGGATAACGGCTTGCGTCTGTTGCCGATGCCGTTGTTCTTGGATTACAAAGCGCAACTCAATACGCTTGAGGCTAACTACAACAAACTTGTCGATAACTTTATCGAGGCGTACCCCAACCTTGTATCTGCGGCGGCGTTCAATCTCGGTGACTTGTTCGATAGGGACGAGTACCCAGATGCAGAGAAGGTGCGTACCAAGTTCGGGTTCAACTATTACTTCACACCTGTGCCGATGGCGGGGGACTTCCGAGTCGATACAAACGAAGCGGCGTTGGCTGAACTCAAGCAACACTACGAGCAACAGTACAACAGCAGGTTAGAGAAAGCGATGCGTGATGTTTGGCAGCGTATGCACGATTGCTTAACTCACATGAAGGACCGCTTAACCGACGAGGTTGTAGATGGCGACATCAAGAAGAAGATATTCCGCGACTCGCTGATAGAGAATGCGATGGAACTTATCGACATGATGCCCGCTCTCAATCTAACCAACGACCCAAAGTTGACCCAAGCGTCGAACGATTTGCGTAAGGCGCTAGTCGGTATGGATGTCAAGGAGTTGCGGGACAACAAGACAGCACGGGAAAGTGTCCGTATGGATGTGGAAGAAATCCTCAGTAAGTTCTCATTCTAAACAAGGAGATAGACCATGATTGCACCAAGCCTCAAACTTAAAGACGCGTCGCATGCTGTCAGCGACTTGAACGACCTGATGTGTTCGATGTATTTCAAAGACCCGAAGTTTGTGTTCCACGAGATACGCAACGGCAACAAAATTATTGCGGGTAGCGGCGATACGACCGAGCAGGTATGCCATGCGGTGAAGGTATGGCATGGCTACGATGTGGTAGGTGAGTTGCGGTCGGGGTGGAGTAAGCGTGGCGATGGGAGCGGGACCAAGCGAGCCATCAGCATTATCTCCAAGAAGATTAAGAAAGAGCGCAGGCCGTACGACGAGATAACCACGAGCAACCCCAAGGCCGCATTGCGTGATGCTATGAAATACTTTCAGCCATTAACCAAGGAGGAAATCTCTCACGACATCAGGCAGGTTGCGGGTAAGTATCTGGATGTAGCCTTTGAGGCCGTGGACCTTGCGTACACGCGGCTTGGCAATACGGTAGAAGTGACTGAGTATTTCGTGGCCCTGAGTCGTGGGGAGTCACCAAGGATTCCTGCATCGGTAGAGAAAGAGATAACCGAGAAGGTCACGGAGCGGGTGGACAACTACTCCATCATCAAGCACCTTAAGAACCTTAAAAGTCGCTCAGGCTACGGGGTGGAACTCTCTAGCAATGGACATGTGCGCGTGGCTAACTTTGCAAACCACGACTTGCTTGTTGAAGCCGACTCTATTCAGGAACTGCCTGAGTGGATGATGCTCAAGATAACCATGCTCAAGATGCTTGAGGGTACGCAAGCCATCAAGGATGTCGGGTGCCGGTTCAGGGATACGCCGACGGAGGGCAAGTTGTTTATGTACATCACAGATGGGGAGATGACGCACCTAGTGTAATCCCTTAATACTCTCACCCCACAGGGACAATCGGACTTCTGGTCTGGTTGTCCCTTTTTTTGTCTTGCGTTTCGGAACTCTGCGTGATACGGTATGTCCATAACTATTATCACCGAGAGGAATGTTAAATGGCTACAACCCCCGAGGCCAAGGTCAAAGCCAAAGTCAAAGCGGTACTAAACAAATACGGCGCTTATCACTTCTCGCCTGCAACGGGCGGCTACGGAAAGAGTGGAGTGCCAGACATCATCGCCTGTTTCGAAGGTAAGTTCCTCGCCATCGAGTGCAAGGCCGGGACCAACAAAACAACCGCGTTACAAGAAGCAAACCTCGCGCACATCAACCGACAGGGTGGGTTCGCGTTCGTCATCAACGAAACCAATATCGAGGTAGTAGAAGAGACATTGCAACACCTGACCAGTTCCCACAAAGAGAAGAAGAGCGCATGAGCATTTTGGCGATAGATTTCGAAACGTTTTACGACAAGCAGTTTTCACTAACGAAGTTGACTACAGAGGAGTACATACGCGATGAACGGTTTCAAACCATTGGAGTCTCAGTCAAAAGAAACGACGAACCAGCAGTCTGGTTTAGTGGTACCGACGCCGAAATTAGAAGTTTTCTCGGTGCGTATAACTGGAAAGAAAGTTTCGGCCTCGCTCATAACGCTATGTTTGATGCCGCTATACTTTCTTGGAAATATGGTATTTGCCCTCGGGGGTGGTTTGACACTCTTAGCATGGCACGTGCTCACCACGGTAGCGAAGTGGGAGGAAGCCTTAAAAGACTTGCAGAGCACTACGAACTCGGACAGAAGGGAACCGAGGTAGTCGACGCACTCGGCAAGCGGCGGGAGGACTTTTCTGAAGACGACCTTTCTGCGTACGGCAAGTATTGCATGAATGATGTCGAACTCACTTACAAGTTGTTCAATGTCCTGAGTGAAAACTTTGGTAAGACCGAACTAAAACTTATTGACGCCACTATCCGTATGTTCTCGGAGCCTGCGCTTGAGTTGGACTTGCCATTGTTGGAGCAACATCTCGAAGAAGTAAAAGATAAGAAGGCATCGCTGTTGTCTGCGTGCATGGCAGATAAAGAAACCCTGATGTCCAACGAGAAGTTTGCCCGACTGCTTTGGAGCCTTGGGGTAGAACCCCCGAAGAAGGTTAGCCCCGCCACGGGGCGGTCGACCTATGCCTTTGCAAAGACAGACGAAGCGTTCAAGGCATTACAAGAACATGAGGACGAGAGAGTACAAGCCCTCGTAGCCGCCAGGTTGGGCACAAAGAGTACGCTAGAAGAGACACGCACCCAAAGATTCATCGACATTGGTAAGCGTGGTAGCCTTCCCGTCCCCCTTAGATATTACGCGGCACACACAGGCCGATGGGGCGGAGACGACAAACTAAACCTCCAGAACTTGCCAAGGAAGTCTAACCTCAAGCGCGCCATTGTGGCTCCAGAAGGTCATGTGTTTATCGACTCCGACTCGTCACAGATTGAGGCACGGACGCTGGCGTGGTTGTCGGGGCAGACCGACTTGGTTGAAGCCTTTGAGAAAGGCGAAGATGTCTACCGCATCATGGCTTCTAAGATTTACCACAAGTTCGAAGAGGACATCAGCGACGACGAAAGATTTGTAGGAAAGACAACGATTCTCGGCGCAGGCTACGGCATGGGTGCGGAGAAGTTTCACAAACAATTGAAAACTTTTGGGAAAGACATCCCCGTCGACACTTGTCGGCGTATCCTTGATACATACCGAAGCGCATACCCAATGATACCTAGGTTGTGGAGAGAAGGTCAAAAGTGCCTTGAGGCATTGGTGCAAGGTCGCAATACCACATTCGGTAAACATCCACAAGCAGTGAACTTTCTCCCATTCCTCGGCTTTGAGTTGCCGAGCGGCATGTTCTTGAAGTATCAAGACATCAGAGAAGTAGCCGACCCTGACAACCCTTTGGGTACACAACACGAGTACAAGACTCGTCAGGGATGGATAAAAATCTACGGTGGAAAAGTTGTTGAGAACGTCTGTCAGGCAGTAGCACGATGCGTGATAGGCGAGCAACTTATCCGCATTTCTAAACGGTATCGGGTGGTGCTAACTGTTCACGATGCAATTGCTTGCGTCGCCAGAGAGGAGGAAGCAGAAGAAGCAGTTGCCTATGTCAGCGAGTGTATGCGCTGGAGGCCCGATTGGTGTTCAACCCTTCCCCTTAACTGTGAGACTAAATATGGAAAACGGTACGCAAGCTGATTACTCAACGTTCCAGCTAGAAGCAATAAAAAATATTAAAGAAGCACACGCACTACTTCTTGAGCGCGACAAAGAACAGGCGTTAGAAAAGTTGGACGCCGCACTTGCCAACCTTCGACTGATGAGGACTGCGGTTAAATACGATGCCTAAATTCACTTGGTCTTACTCATCTTTGAGTCTATTTCAGCAGTGCCCCAGGAAGTATCACCGGATGCGAGTGGTTAAAGACATCAAAGAGGGTGAGACCGAGGCACTTATCTACGGCAAAGAAGTACACAAGGCGGCAGAAGATTACGTCAGAGACGGCACGCCGATACCCGAGAAGTTTCAGTACATAAAACCCTTCGTAGACCCACTCAAGGAACTGCCGGGGGACAAACTCTGCGAGTACCAGATGGGGCTTACCGAGGCGTTGGAGCCTTGCGGGTTCTTCGACAAGAACGTGTGGTGGCGTGGCGTTGCAGACCTCCTAATCATCAACGGCGACAAAGCCCATCTCATCGACTACAAGACTGGGAAGTCATCGCAGTACGCCGACACCAAACAACTTGAGCTTTTAGCTCTCGCAACGTTCAAACATTTCCCCAACATCACAAGTATCAAAGCAGGGCTGGTGTTCTTTGTAGCACAGGACTTGGTCAAAGCCGACTTCGTTGACGACCAACAAAAAACCCTATGGTCAAAGTGGTTGCCTGAACTTTCTCGTTTAGATAAGTCTTATGAAGTAGATGTCTGGAACCCGAAGCCGAACTTCACTTGCAAGAAGTTTTGTCCGGTCAGGGATTGTGAACACAATGGTAAAGGGGAGTGGAGATGAGTAATGCCGATATGTGGCGGGAACTAAATGAGTTGGAAGAGACTCTATATCAAGCAGATTCGTTATTAAACGTGATGCTTGACGGGCTTTCAAATGATGCGATTGGTGTGCAAGGTGAAGACTACTCGGCGGTCACGGGGATTGTTAGGAGCAAAGTTGAACATGCAAAAGAAGCAACCCAAAGACTTTTTGAAATCTACCGAGCAAACAAAACCGACGTTTGGAAAGAGTGGGAAGGCGAAACACCCATCTGGCCTGACGATAGAGAGGTGGAATTGGCCTTTCAAGACGGAGACGGAGAGAGTCGTGGTAGCCAAGTGGATGAAGAAGCAACAAAAACTTTCGTTGGAAAATCTACCTCCAGCCTTAATGTGACCCTGAAAGAAGAGACAGAAGATGGGGGCGCTATCTTTGAAGTCGAAGGCTCAAAAGAAGACATGCAGACTTTGTTTGAAGCGTTCTTTGGAAACGCAATAATCCGGGGCGTTGAGAGTGCCGTGCAAGAAAACGGACTGTACGCCGCCGAGGCAGAAGTAATCAAGCGAGCCAAAGAGTTGAATAGATGGTTGGCTGTGTACGAAGTATCTGAAACATTGGACTACGACCCTGAAGTTAAAGAGGCTCGTATGAAGTTGGATGAAGCACTTGAAGGCATGGCGCGGCGCGGTAAGCCAAGCTAAGGCGTGGTCTGGTACTGAGTGGTTCGGCGCGGCGAGGCAAGGCGGGATTTGGCATGGCATGGCTTTCTTGATTCCGTTATGAGGGGTTCCAAGAAAGAGTTGTAGTAGAAGCTTGGTGCGGCATGGTCGGCCAGGGTTCGGTGGGGTGTGGTTTGGTCCGGCTAGGTTTGCTGCGGTTTGGTATGGTCAGGTCGGGTAAGGTATGGTTTTTACAACAAGAGGAGCATTAAATGAAAAACAACTTAAAAGTGGTAGTTGACGAAGTTACAAACGGCGGTAAAAAGACAATCGAGGATGGCTTGCCTTATGCCATTGATGTGGTGGTTGAGGGTGCCTCCGATCTTTTATTTCACCGATGGAACTGTGAGAGCGTAGATGCAAAATCCAAAGCCGCGAAAAACTCCAAGTCCAAAAAAGAAGATGACATTGAGTCATACGTATGGCGTGACGCTGACGGCAAGCTATGTATTCCCGGAGAATATTTCCGGCAGTCGGTTATTCATGCCGCCAAGTTTAAGCAAGACCCCCGTTCCCCAAGGAAGTCGGCGATGGATTTGTTTAAGGCCGGGATTGTATCGCTTACGACCCTCGCACCTTTGGGCGTTAAGCAGTGGGACTATCTTGACACCCGGAGAGTTACGGTACAGCGAGCCGGGATCAATCGTACCCGTCCAGCCATGCGGGTTGGTTGGAGTACCCAGTTGCAATTTCAAGTACTCACCCCTGAGTATATTGACCCCGCGCTTTTTCAGGACGTACTGAATACAGCAGGGCGCCTTGTTGGGGTAGGCGATTTCCGACCGACGTATGGGAGGTTCTTCGTCAAGAAGTTTGAGGTGCTTTCCTAATGGAAATGAAGTACGCCGGTGCATGGCCTAGATGCACAACTCAGAGGGAGTACAGGCTGTGGAAGAAAGCCGCTTCTGAGGTTTACGCGGCCTACGGATTCTGCACCGACTGTACCCCCGAGTACAAAGAGAAGATGCTTGCGGAGGGCAGGTGCGAGCATCCCAAAATTATTTTTCGTAGAGACAAAGACGGATACATTTTTGGACGCCCTAAACCCACGGAAGGAGAAAGCAATGAACCAAGTGATGATTAACGCTGTCGAACTCGACATGTTGATGAAAGAAATCAAAGACCTCAAAGCCGACAACTTCAAACTAAAGAAACTACTTGCCGACGAGCGCGACCGTGTGGAGTTGTTGAAGAACGAAGTTGCTTGGGCCGAGAACGGCTACACCAGAGAAAAGCCGCTTGATTCGTCTTACCCCGACGGCTCTGGGTACTGGAAAGATAATAAAAAGGACACGCCATGAAAGCCAACGAGTACAACGTTTTGTTTATGGCAGTTGAAAACGGTGTGCAGT
>Ga0099848_1001467_pt1 | contig 11032 bp, 18 predicted proteins | sample CB_VirMetaG_3_FD_78179 | JGI IMG/M metagenome (GOLD analysis project Ga0099848, IMG submission 78179) | Freshwater to marine saline gradient viral communities from Chesapeake Bay - CB_1508_1S Viral MetaG | ecosystem: Environmental > Aquatic > Marine > Coastal | place: USA: Chesapeake Bay... | reverse complement strand
TTTCTAAGATCTGTATTCCATCACGTGGGTGTCAATCTGATACACTCATAAATTATGGTGGAACGAGTTTTCATCACACGGATGAAATGAAGGGAGAGGGTATAGATGTCAGCTGTGAAAGATTAGATGACATATACACAGGTGTTACCTCTTTCATGAAAATTGATGTTGAAGGTCATGAACTCCCAGTTTTGAAGGGTGCAACCGAAACAATCAAAAAGCATAAACCTACTATAGCAATTGAAATTCACGATTTTTCGGAAGATTCCGAGACACACCAGTATCTGAAATCATTGGGGTACAGTGATCCAGAACCTAGACCTGAAGATATGTTTATTTACAAATCATTCGCTTAGAATATCCGATAACCGCACACGTTATACGTTTACCAGCGTGTCCAGTTTTTTATATCGAGCAAAATGCATCTTGTCAACCATATAATACAACTGATATGCCTCTACAATACTGGGGCGTCTGAAATGCTCCGGCATACATTCAGGGATACCTTCTTGAGAGTAGTACGCCGTCTCACTCTTGCGTTCTTCAAAGTGGGAAGGATGGTTCTGATACAGCCAAAGTAAATGTTTCGCACACGTGTGAACTTTACCATATCTACGGGTATATTCAAGAGTCAATGCGATACCAATTTTACAGGCATACTTGTAATTATCCAAACTGGAAGCAATCCACATAGTCATAGGATGTTTCTTGTGAGCTGGTTTGTAACCTCTAGATGAACCATCCTTAGTAAACGGTGCTAGAGCGTGTACGAAGTCTTCCTCATTGGAGAAATACCAAGCTGTATAGAGCATTTGACATATTTCCAATTGGATCTTGACAACATGTTGGTCACAAGACATGTGAGCAATCTCTTTGGGTACGAGAGATAAGAAAAATATATTCATGATTCATTTTAGCATATTTTCATTACAAAAAGTGTCAACTTAGGTACTTTATTCCCCATCGGACAAGTATTCCTCTTCCACATCTTCAACCACTTCTTCATCCACATCGGGTTCGATGTCCATTCCGCCATCTTCGGGTGCTATATCATCATCATCATCTTCATCCTCCTCCGGTGGATTATCAATCACTTCATCCTCCTCCTCTTCTGGTTCCTTCTTCTTCTCCTTTTTAGGTTTTTTAACTGGTTCTTTGTCAAATATTTTTGCAAATAGTTTCTCCACCTTGAGAGCAAACAGTTTTCGTTTTTCGTAATTTTTCTTGAGCTTTTCAAGATACTCCTTACTAAAGCCGTGAGCTTTATATGCCTGAAGAATAGCCTTAAACGGTGCTTTTTGGGCATTCTTGTAATACTTATTATGCAAATCCCATATAGCACTGCATAGCCTGACCCTAACAACACCACTTTTGAGGACCCGAAGTTTCATATAAACCCTATCAGGTACATCCAATTCTGGTTCTTCGATAGGTTTAGGTTTTTCAGGCGGTACCCACTCGGGTAGATCTGGTTTAACATAAGGGATACCCATTTCTTTATGATTTTTTTCCAGAAGTTTCAGGTAATCATCTTGATTGTAGATCGGTCTCTTTATTTTTTCCAGTGGTTTTACCTCTGTTTTTTTCAAGATTTTACCCAAGAAGCTATTCTCATCAATCTTACCCACCCTATCGGGGAGGATGGGTTTAACACGCCTCGATGTCTGTTTGTAGAACATCTTGATTTTTTGGGGATGTATCCTCTGACTTAGGTTTCAGAAAATAATCCAGTTCACAACGAATTACGTGCTCGGATTGTTGATTCATGTGTGTGTGATAAGGACCCCAAATCTCGATGACCTTGCGCTCTTTGTCGTACCAGAGGTAATCAAGCTCAAGTCTTTGAGTAAGCCAATAGAACTTCTTACCAGTCTTTCCGATGAACGAGAAGATCTGTTCTTGATCATACTGAGACACGTCCATCTGGGAATAGTGTGCATTTGGGGGGTGGTAAGGGGCCATCGTTTCTCTTAGACATTGCTTGCTCCTTTTGTTTAAGTAGGTTTCTTACGTGTTTCTGGGAGAATACTTGCTTTTTGTTTTTCTTGTCATTTTTAGTCACACGCTTCTTTGGTTCTTTATACTCCATATTGAATTAATATGTACAAGAAGTTTATCAACTTAGGTTTCATTCTTCGTTTTCATCTTCGTCGACTAGACTAACATCAGATTCACTCTCACCTTCCTCGCTACATTCATAATCCTCATCCTCGCTGTCGTCAATCAGTTCGTAGCCATTAGAGTTCTTTATGTAGAGGTGCGTTTTTTCCAGATCATCAGTATCGTAAAACCCAGAAACAGACTCTTTATTTATAACTTCACTGATGTCTACAAAATCATAGAGATGATGTTTATTTTTTTCCAGAAAATTTACAGTATAGGTGGTATCAGTCTCAAGGACTATACGAGCTATCTGTACGCTACCATCATCACACTTGACATCTACAAGCATTGTGTTTGAAATGAAATTTAAATCTTTAATAACATTAATGGATACTCTCAAGGAAAGGGGTGTACAGTATATATCTGGACGTATTATCACCCAAAACGACGCCGTTATGTTTGATATAGACGATACCCTTATTTTCGTGGATGGTACTCCAAATAATCCTATGATTGAACTTTTACATATAGCTAGACATCTGGGGTACAAGATCGTGATTATTACTTCTAGACCTGGTATACGGTCGGTAATTAATTGGACGATAAATCAACTTGGTAAGTATAACATCCCTAGCGACTATTTAGGCTTTACAAGTCCTAGCACTAAAACAACGATGAAGAAACAACTTCCGTATAACTTTGTATTATCTGTGGGTGATCTAGAGACGGATCTTACAGATTCTGAACACAAACTTAACACTTCCAATTTTTCCCACAGTTGAGGCAGCTCACAAACACAGTCATAGGCTCATCGGCGGATCGGGTCTGCATCTCATAGTATGTCGTTTTCATAGACTTACATCTACCACACTTGAATAAACCATCTTGATTCTTAGCCTCTTGTGCCAAAGCCTGTTTTCTAATATCATTATGAATCTTGGTTTCAACCTGCTTAGCACGGGGTCCATCAAACCATAACTGTTCAGGACTCATTTCAATAACATCTGTGGTTTTCACCTTCTTTTCCAAAATACTCCTTTTGAGTTCAGGTGACTTACGAAGATTGTATTGAAGTTGTAAAAACTTATGTTTGTAAATATTCACAAACCGGTGGTTCTCCCAAGCCGCATCGTCACAATGACTAATGGAGTGATTCAGTATATTCTTCTCCATATTCACACAAATAACATCATCTTCGGGTAATTCTAGTAATTCAGATAAGCGTTTGAGTACAAATTCTCGGGTGACATTACCCATATTCTTATCTACTACAAACGTTTATCTTTTAAGACAATTTTAGTGAGAAATCTTAACTTCTCAGTGAAATTGTGTTTACTTAGGGTTTGGGGAGCTCCTTGTAAGGATCATTGCGCTTGCAATCCTCCATATTTTCAGGGGAGCAATTGTCAAAGAACGCGCCAACACGGCGCGCGGGGTTGGTGTCTACGAAGCCATACTTGTAATCGGCATTAGGAGGGCGGTACTTCTCAGCAAAGACAAAGCGAGCATCCTTACCATCACCACCCTTCCACGATCCACCGAATTTAATATCAATAGATCCACACGCAATTACTATGAGTATCAATACGATAACTATAAAAAAGATGGTCTTACGATGCATCTTGGGGTATATCTTTTGTAAATATTTTTTTATGTGGTGAATTTAAGATGACGAGAGCTGTTCTCATCCATGAATTAAAAGATAAATATGAGGAAATTGATCTTGATATAGAACCATCTAAAAACGAAATTTTCAAACTACTTGGGGGTAGGGGTACATTTATTGGTCAATGGCCTGAAATAGATGTAGTCATTATGAAAGCCGAACAAGGTCTTATGGAAAATGATAACATCCTACCTTATCCGTTCCACCGTGAAGAGGTGCGGGGTAAGATATTACTCATACGCATGGACGAAAATTCGGAACCACAAGATTTTACATTAGAGGAATATCTCTCACTTGGGACTCGGGACAAACGCGTCATTGTTTAAAACGGCATTGGCATACTTCATACATAACTGGAAATGTACATAAGCCCAATCCATGGGATTTTCAACAGTTGGCTTTCCTGGTAAAGGATTGTTATGAACGACACTGATCAAATCAATTTTGTCGCCGCTCATAGATTTTACAGTTGTGTCGCCAACCTTTTTGAGCCACATAACGTGCTCTTCATTGTTGCTATCGAAACTTCTAACGAAATGGGCCATTATACATTATGTACGATTCTTTTCTATAAGTAGACGCGCACTTGGATCAGTTATCGTAGTCCACTTTGGTCTCCAAATTTCGGATATAAGATGATCATTGTGTTGCCCATACAGTTTCCAAAAGATATTTCTGTATAAAGCTTCTTCTTTTGTGAGCGGTGGATTATGACCATGAGCCTTCGTCTTAGTTTCTTTGAACAGTACGTCATCTACATTTTCCTCGGCGTATTTTTTCACCTCGTCAACCCAATTTGTACCTACAGCGTCACTCATCCCATCTTTCTGCCTCCAAAGAATTTCATCTGGTAGGTACCCTTTAAACGCCTCTCGCAAGACACCCTTCTCGATTTCGGACATTTTGAGTGTTTGATTCATACGCATACACAAATCAATAAACTCTTTATCGAGAAAAGGTACAATTAGATCAAGTCCATGAGCACCCGCACATCTATCCGCGCGTAAACCATCAAACTGGTGGATGAGGCGGAGCCTTCGCATATTTTCACACGCAAACTGGTCAACACTAGGTGCATTGTGAAAGTAAAGATAACCACCTAGAAGTTCATCACTTCCCTCTCCAGAAAATATGTAACGACAGTTTGTTTTCTGTTTGATATATCTACAGAGCAACCACATTGGTGTACTCGCGCGTACAGTAGTACAATCATAAGACTCGAGTGAATGAATCACATCTGTGAGGTGAGAGATACCCTCCTCGGGTGTAAAGGTAACCTCTGTATGATCCGTATTAAGATATTTAGCAACCTTACGAGCGGCTGCCAAATCGGGGCTATCCCTGAGACCTATGGAAAATGTTTTGATTTTACCAAGTCTACGGGAAGCTATAGAAGCAATTAGACTGCTATCTAGACCACCTGAAAGTAGAAAACCAATCTCTCTCTCCGTATTACTCAATCTGATGTTAACAGCCTTTTCGAGAGTTGTTCGAATGTCTTCGATTTCACAATTAGTTATGTACTTGTTAATGTACCAATAACCTGTGTGATAGCACACAAAATCATCCAAGAATGAATCATAAAAGTGACCCGGTGGAAATATATGTATTTCGGATTGGAGAGAACCCAAAGCCTTAACTTCACTCGCAAATGCTATTGAACCATTATCATAGCGAGAGTAAAAAAGTGGACGAACACCAACTGGATCACGTGCTGCCATGATACGTTTACCATCTGTATAAACAAAGGCGAAATCACCGTTAATGACTTTGAGTGTGTGTTCAATACCAAAACTATCAATCATGTGAATCAAGACTTCACAATCACTGTTACTTTTCTCTGTACCAAAGCGAAAATGTTTGTGATTATAGATTTCACCATTACAAATTAACGCCGCCTTTTCTCTAACAAATGGTTGCATTCCAGCTTCCGTGAGATCATTGATCGCGAGACGATAAAAATCTAAACGACATTTTCCTATCTTTACAGTTCTATAATCATCTGGACCTCGGTGAGAAAGGAGATATGATCCTAATTCTACTTCTTCACCGAAGAGGGCTAAAATACCACACATGATATACATACAAATTACTTTATTTTTAAGCTAAAATCCATCCAATCACCAAAATCTCTTGGATCACTTTTTCCGTCCATCTCCTGACCGGACATACGAACAGTTTCACTATCACCTCCGTTATATGTTACATCAAAGTCTAAAATACAGTAAAAAGATACATTTGTCATACTCGCAATTTTATCCAATGAACCAAAATCAAAGCTTTCAATTTCCAAAAAACGTTTTATTTGTTCGGGGCGACCATATGGAATGGTTACCTCCGTACCAACCTCTAATTTTCTCTTGTCAGAAGACATGTCAAGACAGGGCCATATACGGTTTCTTGCTCTAAAATCAGCGGCGTAATTGATGTACTCTCTACATACTTCCCTTTCAGAAAAACAGACAAAACGAGGTTTTTGCTTAGGATCCACCATACTTAAATAGGTACCAGTATGGGTTAATTTTACAAGGTGAAACTGCATTTAATTATACACGGAAAAAAACTTTAAATAAGATATATGAACTTCCCTAAGACAGCTGGTCAATGTAAATATATGCTAGCTTTAAGATCTAATAAACCCATCATTATTGGTACTGGACCAGCGGGTTCTGGGAAGACTATGCTCGCGTGTCAAATAGCCACGGAACATATTTCAAAACACCCTAGGGCTAGAGTAGTGCTCACTAGACCTATCGTCGCCGCAGACGAGGATATGGGCTACCTCCCCGGGGATATGGACCAAAAAATGGAGCCATGGACGAGACCAATGTTTGATATTTTTGAACAGACTATGACCCATAATCAAATGGATAGGTGTATTCGTATAGAACCTCTTGGCTACATGAGGGGTAGGACATTTAGTCACACCCTAATCATAGCAGATGAAATGCAAAACGCGACACCAAATCAAATGAAGATGCTTCTTACGCGTATAGGTGAAGGTACCAAGTTGGTTGTGACAGGTGATCTAGAACAATCCGACTTGGGACCCGATAATGGTTTGGAAAACCTTGTGTATAAACTACAATGTACAGATCTAGAATATATAGAGCATGTTGAAATGGAAGATGAAGATATTATTAGACATCCAGCGGTGAATGAGGTACTTAAAGTATTAAATGCTTAATTATAAAATGACTAAGATTGTATTAGCTTTGCCGGGTAGAACATTTTCTGGTAAATTCCTAATAAGTTTACTTAACACAACCATGACCCTAAAAGATCAGGGTTATGATGTGGTTGTTACAAACGAGTACTCTAGTTATGTTACATTCGCGAGGATGAAAACTCTGTGTCTAGACGTTCTCCAAGGCGTTGATCAACAACCATTTGGTGGTAAACTTGACTATGATGTGTGGCTTACAATTGATTCGGATATAGTATTTAAACCTGAACAAGTCTTAGAAATCATTAAGGACACTGAAACTCACCCAGTCGTTTCGGGTATATACAGAATGGAGGATCTTAAACATTTCGCTATGGTTAGGGAATGGGACACAGAGTATTTCAAACAATATGGAACTTTCAAATTTGAAACTGAAGAAAGTATTAAGAATCAACCAAAATACATGCCAGTAGCCTACAACGGCATGGGCTTCTTCGCGTGTCGTAAGGGTGTCATAGAGAAGTTGAAATATCCATACTTTAGCTACCCTCTCATAGAGATTGAAGGTAAAGATGGTGTATTACTCCGAGATACATGTTCCGAAGATGTAGCATTCTGTAAAAACCTCACTGACGCAGGTATTCCGATAATCGTGAATACGAGCCTCCGCGTTGGTCATGAGAAAATGCTAGTAATTTGAGATTCTGAACATCATTATTGAGATTCTTGATGTCCGAATCAATCTGCGAAACTTTAACATTCATAAGTTTACGCTCTAACTTATAGGTTTCAATGAAGAGAAACAATTCCTTTCGCTTCTCCTCATACCATTCAGAGACCTCGTTAATCTCCTTATCAATACTAGAGTATTTTTCAATCATAGTGTAATCAGTCGGAAGTTTTCTCATATCTGCGGCAACTTCATCGATGCGTGTCTCTAAGTCCTGACACACATCTTTGAACTCTGCGTGTGCATCTATCATTGTGCCTGCTTTTTATTGAGATTTCTTTTTACTTAGGTTTTAAAGAATAAGAATATAATTAAAAGTATATGATTCCAAAAGTTATACATAAGGTTCTGATTGTGGATGATGGAAAACTCCCAGAGTTGCCAGATGGTATGAAAAAGGCACTCGAGACATGGTACCGTATGAATCCTGGTTACAAGATTAAGATGTATTCCGGAGACGATTGTGTTTCGTACATAAAAGAACATTATGATGAAGAAACTCTCGAGGCGTATCAATCACTCAAACCGTACTCATATAAATGCGATCTCATGCGACATCTCATCATGCTCCAAGAAGGTGGTTGGTATTCTGATATACGACAAGTATGTATCCAATCAGTTGAAACATTAGAAAAAGTTGGTAAAGAATATTACACGAGTGTAGATTGTCCCCCAAATCAAATGTGTATGTACACCGCATTCATAGGGTCTGTTCCGAAACACCCAATTTCAAAGAAAATGGTAGATCTTCTTCTTTGGAATGTGAAGCAGAGGCATTATGGTCTCGATTGTTTATACCCAACAGGTCCAGGTGCGTATATGAATGCGTCTATTGATTATGTTCGAGCATACCCGGAAAAGTGTATGATCGGACAACACACATCTGAAGAATACGTCGAGTTTGGTGGCATCAAATTCGTCAAGTGTAAGTATAATAACGCGCGGGGAGCGGACAATACCGATTTAAAAGGCACGAACGATTACGGGGACATGTGGCGTAAGAGGGATGTGTACAGTTCTCGTATGTAGTCTTCATCTTGGTGAAGCCATATCTGGTGACACCCAACTGGAACACCATCATATTTGAAATCCTGTACTCCAAATTCTTGAGCTTCATCCCTCGTGGGTCGAGTTAAATTAGAAATGGCGTAATAGACGTCATCCGGTTCACCACTGTGTTTCTTCTCTAGACATAGTTTTTTAGTACTTTCAATATTTCGTAGATAAAATCCACCGTTAAAAAGAAAGAATTTATTTGGATATTCTTTAAAATTATTATCCTTAAACATATGATCACCTTGTAAACATCTCGGACATTTACACATCTCGTGACATATGTTCATAATATGATTACCATATGCGATATAATAGTGAGCACAAGGACTTCCAACTATGTCATATTTAAAAAACTTTTCGGGGATTCGTCTAAATATGTAGGAATCCCATGTATTTGTCAACACGTGTTCAAATTCTGAAAATTGATCCCAAAAGTCGTGACTTGTTATAAGAGTATCATAGGCCTTAACCGATTCATTCTTTTCCATGGCTTGGATGTACCGCACATTCTTCCAGTCTTTTGTCGTTTCCATTATGATATCCTTGTTATCACCACTGTGAACGATCACGAGTGTAGTCTCGCCTCCACCGTATACGTTGGCGATGTTCCATAAATTATATTTCAAGATGTCCATATATCTAAATTCTATGAAGAGCATACATAGTCTAGATGTTTCCGCCCATATTGTGTTTTCAGATTTAGGTTGTTTCGTATGTGCGAATACCAACTTTTTGTAGTCTTCGAGTTTCATTAATTATACTTACTTTATATCTTTAACTACATCAACTTATCGTATAAATCATTTTTCACAGTATTGAATTCTCCATCTGTCCAGCGACTTTCCTGTTTCTCTATAGATTTGATGTGCCACAAGGCCACTTGAGGCTCGGGTTTTAAACCTACAACTTTATCAGAACCTTGTAGTTTCGTGTGCAACGTATCACTCCACGTGATATGATCACATTTTTTATATATACGTAATTGATAATCCGGCCAGTTGATAAAACCAACTTCATTAATATTGAACTTTGATTTTTCAATAAATTCATGAGTAGCACCCGGGTGAATATTGATTCGGGGAATAGCTAAGATTTCAGCACCAGTTTCTCGTATGATGTCTTTTATACGTTTAATGAGAAACTCCTGTGGCATCTCATCTGCGTCTACATGAAAAATGTAGTCACCAGTCGCATTATCGGCGTGAAACTGTGAATTTTTACAAAAGTTGTCAAATGGTCTTCTAAATAGTGTGATGTTTTCTCCAAAATACTCTAAAACCTTTTCCACCTTTTCGGTTATATTATTCGTGTCAACTACAACGTGAATGTTGTCCTCTTCATCTTTGACTTTTAATATAAAATTCAGTAACGAAAACAATTCTCTCGACTCGTTGCAAACCTGTATCGAGTATGTCAGGTGCACCATATTCTTAATAAGATGTACATTTCTTTAACTTAAAGATAAAACTTTTCATCTAAATAATATGAAACGGACTATTCTCAATCTTTTCAAAAATAAATTGAATAATGTCCGTAGTATAGGTGTGACTTCATATGATTATCCAACTTCAAGAATTATAAACAATTGTAACGTTGATTTTATTATTGTTGGAGACACGGCTGGATCAACTGTTCATGGTATAAAAAATCTTAACGAGGTTTCCATGGATATGATGATCACACATTGTAAAGCTGTAAAGCGGGGTTCGCAAAATCAGTTTCTCATTGGAGATATGCCTTTCATGTCTTATCAATCATCAAATGAGACTGCTATACTTAATGCCGGTAAATTTGTAAAAGTTGGTATGGATGCAGTAAAGGTTGAAGGATATTTTCCAGATCGAATTAAATCCATCGTAGATTCTGGAACTATTGTGATGTCTCATCTAGGCCTTACTCCACAAACGCAAGCTCGATTCGGTGGATATAGAATTCAAGCTAAAACGCATGATGAAGTAGATAAACTAGTCACACAGGCCAGGAGTGTTGAAGACAATGGCGCCTCCCTATTATTACTCGAAGCTGTACCAAAAGAAGTATCTAAAATTGTTCGTAAAGAACTAAAGATACCTGTGTATGGTATTGGTGCAGGCTCGTGTGTTGATGGTCAACTCGTTATTATTCATGATATTCTAGGATTGTTTTGGGACTTTAAACCTAAATTTATCAAGCAGTTTATCAACGGTGAACAAATGTTTCACAATGCCATTAATGAATACGCAAATGAAGTGCATTCAGGTAAATTTCCCACAGATGAACATAGTTACAATATGAAAAAAGAAGAACTTGAAAAATTATTGGGAATGTCGGG
>Ga0099848_1001466_pt1 | contig 11033 bp, 11 predicted proteins | sample CB_VirMetaG_3_FD_78179 | JGI IMG/M metagenome (GOLD analysis project Ga0099848, IMG submission 78179) | Freshwater to marine saline gradient viral communities from Chesapeake Bay - CB_1508_1S Viral MetaG | ecosystem: Environmental > Aquatic > Marine > Coastal | place: USA: Chesapeake Bay... | reverse complement strand
CAAACGCATGATGGTTTATATGATGATGCTAATAAAAAATATCTTATGTCATATATGCCTGAATCACGTCCACGTTCTTCAATGCCCTTTATCCTCCATCAGGCTGATTTATTAGCTGCTAGAGTTGAATTTGAAAGAGAATGGTTACCTAAATTTAAGAATCCCGTGCCATCCCAGGAAAAGAATTTTACATTAGGAGACAAACCTAGAAATGCTCAAAATAAACAACAAAAGGCATTAGGTTCAATTAAAAGTGAAGGATTAAAAAATTTATTAGATAGTATATAATGTTAGTTGCTATTATAATTTTATCGGTTTTGGTCGTAGTCTTCGGATTTACGACCCTTAACCTTCTTCGTAAAAATGAAAAACAAGAAGATATCTTAGCAGGATATTTAAATTACTTAGATCAAATATCCAGGGTAATAGAAGTTTCAGATGAAAAATTAAAAACTATAGATTCTAGAGGCACTTTTAAAAGTGACGATGAAGTAGGTTTTTTCTTTCAATCAATTAAACAATTACAAGGTATTTTAAATGAGTTCAAACTTAAAAAACTCTAATACCTTATTATGGCCAAACCTAAGTCGGATAAAAACTACTTTACTCAAGACACAGAAGATGCTATAGTTGCCTATAACAACTCAACTTCTTTCAAGGAAAAAGAAAAACTGTACCACGAACGCATTCATTATCCGTTTTTTAAATTAACGGAAAATATTATTCATACCTTTAAGTTTTATTATACTGAGGTGGAAAATATTGAGGATCTACAACATGAAGTTATTACGTTTTTGATATCCAAAATGCACCATTTTGATCCTAGTAGGGGAGCAAAGGCATATTCTTACTTTGGTACTATTGTAAAACGATATCTTATTATATCCAATACTAAAAATTACAAAAAACGTATTGATAAAGCTCCTATAGAAGATTTATTTAAAGACGATAATCATTCTTATACTATCGATGAATCTCCTTACCAGGATCGACTTTCAGAATATATTAATTTATTTGTAGAGCATTGTACTGAGAATATATTTGAATTATTCCCTAAAGATAAAGATGCTGCTATTGCTGATGCTATTTTAGAACTATTCCGTAAACGAGAAGAAATAGATATTTTTAATAAAAAAGCACTTTACATTTATATTCGTGAAATGGTAGATGCTAAAACTCCTAAAATTACTAAAATAGCTAATCAATTATACGATATATTTAAATCTAATTATATATTTTATTTAGAATACGGATATGTAAAGTTTTAATAGGTTTCATATTTATAAAAAATAAATATAATAAATATGAGTGCTCAATTTGATAAAATAGTATTTGGTAAAAAGAAATTCGGGGATTTACTTGAAGAGATCTATAATAACCAAAAACGCCGTGAAGCACAAGTAAACGCGCTTATTTCTGAGTTAAAACCCATGATTGAGGACATAGGTGATGCCACCCTCATTGTACCTTTAATTAAAGAGTATATGGAAATTGGTGTTAAAAACGATGACGCCTTAATTAAAATGGCTACTTTAGTCCAACGCGCCTTAAATACCACCTCAGAAGATGGTGGATTAGGAATATCAGAAGAAGAAAAACAACAATTACTTGATGAAATGGAAAAATTCCAAAGTAATAAATAATGGCTATATTTGGTAACAATCAAACTAGTAATAGAGGAACCGAGGATTTTATAAGACAATTATCCTCGCAATTTCTTTATGGTCGTGTTTTAAATATCAACCAAACAACTACATTATTTAACGGGAACCTTACAGTAGAAATTATGGGAGTAAAAACCTCCCCAGAAAAGTCTAATGTAGTTAATGCTAAACCTTTTTTTCCAAATATAAAAAACTACCCATTAGTTAATGAAGTAGTATTTCTTATAGCAGGACCAAATGCTAAATATTCAGAAAACTCAGGTGGGGTTGCTTATTATTACTTAACTGCTTTAAATTTATGGGGTAACGTTAACACTAACCCTACTCCTAACCCATATCAAGATACTTCTACTCCTAGTACTAATAAAACTTTAGATCAAGTTGAAGCTGGTTCCCCCAACCAATCTACTTCAAATTTAAATCCTACATTTAAACCCGGGACTTATTTTACTGAAAAACCAAATATTTTTCCTTTATATCCTTTTGAAGGGGATGTTATAATTGAAGGAAGATTTGGTAATTCTCTTAGATTTGGCAGTACAGACACTACACCTCCTACAAAATACTCAGAAGAAAAAGTAGTTGAAAATTATGGGGCAGATCAAAATTTTAATTCGGGAGAATCTAAGATTTCAAAAGAATTACTTTCTAGTTTACAAAAATTAAATAGTACTGTAGAATATTTTACTAAACGTTTCCCCCAATATACTTCTAAAATTACTATTATAGGAGGTGAATCTTTAGTTCCCAATCAAAGCAATTTTCCTCAAGGTAAATTAGCTGAATTAAGAGCTAAAAATTTAGAAACAGCTTTAAATAGTTATCCCTATTTAAAAGGAGATATTACAATTCAAACAGAAATAGGATCCACCCCTTACGACATTAATATTGATACCCCATCAGATCCAAAATATATAGCTGAACAGTTTGTTAAAATACAAGTTTTTTTAGTAGGGACTAAAATGGTATTAAACCAACAAGATGTAATTTATTTAAATCCTTGGTCAAGTGGTTCTACTAATGGTGATCCTATTACTATTTTAAGAAATGGTCAACCTAATATCCCATTTAATGCCCAACGTTTAATAGTTGAAGATATTAATCAAGATTTATCATCTATATGGATGTCTTCTACCCAACAAATTCCTATTAATGTAGCATCTGTAAATGATTATACTAGTTATGAGCCTGATATGGCTCCTGCTTTACCAAATCAATATAAAGGAAATCAAGTAATTTTAACCTCAGGCAGATTATTACTAAATAGTAAATCTGACCATTTATTACTTAGTTCAAATAAATCAATCAACCTAAATGCTCAAGAATCTATAAATGTAGATGTTACTGGGGATTTTGTAGTTCAAGCAGGTCAAATACTTTTAGGATCTAAAGATGCTTCCGAATCAGTATTATTAGGTGATTCTACAATTAGTTTATTACAACAAATACTTCAAGATCAAAAAACTCTTTTAGATGTTTTAAGTGGTCAAGTAGGTGTTCCTACCGGAACATTATTAGCTCCTACTGCTACAATTGCTGCATTAGTTTCAAATAATTTAAGTGGTTACATAGCTCAACTCGATGGATTAAAATCTGATTATGTAAAAGTAGAATAATGGGAGCAATTGAAAATATTCAAAATTTCTTAAACCAAGGAAACCAAGGTGCATCAAGAGCAAATTCTGTATTAAATCAAGCGGGTGGGCTCTTAAATGCAGCTAATCAATCATTTGCTGATATAGTATTAGAAGCTGCAGGTCTTACTATACCCCTTCCATCACAAATAGAAGTTAATAACTTTTTCATTAAAATTAAAGATGAACAAAATCCTTTAAATTTAAAAGATCCTCAATTATGGACTGAAGTAGAATATTTAAGGTGGCAGTCATTAGTTAAAAGGCAAATTGCAAAAGATAAGTTAAAAAAAGAAAAAAAACAAAAACCTAATAAACTTAAAGAGTATAGAGAAGCCCAAAAACAAAAAAAAGAAGAAAAAGCTGCTAAATTAGATATTGTAAAAACTAATCCTGAAAAACAAGCTGAGGCTATCCCACAAGACCAAGTAGAACGTCCTAATTGGTCTAAATCTTTACTTAATATAGGTAAGATGGTTTTAAAATTTTGTTTACCTACTTTATTTAATATGGCAGCTCAAGCCGGAATAGATAAATTTCAACAAGAAAAACAAAAATTATTAGATAAAGCTATTGATGAAGCTAAATCAAGAGGATTATCTCCCCTACCAACAGAAATTACAACAGAAGATATCAAAACACTTCAAGATCAATATTGTCCTTCTCCTATAGTTTTAAATTCATTAATAAATCAAAGGAATGGGATTGTTGATTTTTTAAATAACCAACAAGTTAAAATTGATAACATTACTACTATTGTAAGTCTTACTAGTGATACTGCTACTCTTTTACAAACTACATCAGAAGTTATAGACTTATCAAATGTAATTATTAACCAAGCAGCAAAAGCAATCCCTGCAATCCCAGGTGCAGTTGTCTCATTTATAAATGATTTAAATTCTTTAAATAAATCTTTAGTATTTGAATCTGATGGTACACCACGCATTCCTAAATTACGTACTTCTGCTAATAATATATCTATGCCTTTAAACGTAGCATCAGAACAAATTACTAAAATTGTAAGTATTTTAGGTTCATTTGATGGATTAATTACATTATGTAACCCAGAACTAACAAACAATTTAACCCCATTATCCCCTTCGGTTTTATTATCTACAGCTACCCAAACCATAGCTAATAACACTGATAATGGAAGTACTTATAAAGGTTTTACTTTAGAAATAGAAACAAGACCTTATACTGATACTGTAAATCAAAATAGAGCAGTTGGGAAAAATGCAGATGGTATTATATTAATCTCTACAGAATTATCATTTGCCTCAGACCCAAATGTCCTAATTGATGAACTTAAATATTTAATCGATAGAGATAATTTAAAAGCTTATTAAATCAATATTTATAACCATGAAATCCACGGAATTAAAAACCTTAATTAAAGAAGCTGTACGAGAAGCTATCCAAGAGGAATTAAAAGATATTCTTTTGGAGGCAGTACGTTCACCTAAAACAGTTGTACAAGAAACATACAAACCCGAACCTTCAACAGTAAATCCACCACCTACTAAATCATATGCTGAAAAAAGAGCAATGTATGAAAATATGGTAAGTGATATGAAAACCTTAAGTTTTGGAGCAAATGATGCTAGATCTATGGGTATCGAAGCTAATACTTTTAGACCTCGTGCTATAGATCAATCCAATGGAGCTTTACCTGAGGGTAATGTAGGATTAGACCAAATTATGGGGTTAATGAACACTAAATAATGCCTTATAACGCCCAACAAATACCACCAATTGATTTCCAAACCGGAAAAGCTGTAGGAGTAACCCTACCTTTTACCGGCCCAGCTGTATTTAATCAAAGCTTCACCACAGGAGAAGCTGTTAAATCTAATCTAATCAGTTGGTTTTTAACCAATCAGGGCGAAAGACCATTAAACCCAAATTATGGGGGTAATTTAAGAAAATTTATTTTTGAACAAATTTCTCAAGGTACTTTAGATGATGTTAAACAAGATGTTCAAAGTCAATTAGCTCAAGTATTCCCAACAGTTCAAATTCAACGTTTAGATGTTTTGTCGGATCCTGATTATGGTACAATCACAGTTCAAATCTACTACAGTGTAATAAACACTACTATAAGTGGTGAAATAACATTAAATTTATAAAATGGCAGTTACTCGTAACATAAAATATATTAATAGGGACTTTTCGTCATTTAGACAGACGTTAATTGACTATTCGCGTACTTATTTCCCTAACACATATAATGATTTTACTGAAGCATCACCTGGTATGATGTTTATGGAAATGGCTGCCTATATTGGTGATGTACTTTCATTTTACCAAGACAATCAATTCCAAGAAACTTTTATTCAATATGCTAGAGAAACAAATAATTTGTATGATTTAGCTTATATGTTTGGTTATAAACCTAGAGTAACTGCAGTAGCAACCACTGTAATTGACTTTTACCAACAAGTCCCTGCTAAAACCTCAGGAAGTACCCAAATCCCCGATTACGATTATGCAGTAACTATCCCTGCTAATACTCAAGTACAATCTCAGAATGATAGTGATTTAACTTTTATTATTGAAGATCCTGTAAATTTTGCTGTATCATCATCAATGGATCCTACTACTGTTTCTGTATATCAACAAACAGGAACAACTGTTAATTATTATCTTCTTAAAAAAAGTAGAAAAGCAATTTCTGCTACTATTAAAACTACTACATTTACCTTTACTCAACCTGAAGAATTTGCTACTCGTACTATTAATGATCTTAATCTTATTGGTATTTTAGATATAGTAGATTCAGTTACAGGAGAAAAATGGTATGAAGTTCCTCATTTAGCTGATGAATCTGTATTTATTTCTGAAGCTAACACTAACCCAAATGATCCAAATTCATATTTAGATGCTGATGCTCCTAATATTTTAAGATTACAAGGTGTACCGAAAAGATACGCTACTCGTTTTATTGGTAGCGGTTCATTGCAAGTTCAATTTGGCGCCGGATCTCCGAACGATACCGCGGAATTAATCACACCTAACCCTGATAATGTTGGTTTAGGATTACCATTTGAAATTGATAAACTTACAACAGCATTTTCTCCTCAAAACTTTGTATTTAATGATACTTATGGTATTGCTCCTTCAAATGATTTAGTAGTTAGATATTTAACCGGAGGTGGAGTAAGTGCAAATGCACCTGCTAATAATTTAACAGTATTACCTACAAATACAGCCACATTTAATAATCAAAATCTTACTCAAGTAACTGCTAATTATATATTTGCTAATATAGCTATTAATAATCCAAAAGCAGCTTCAGGTGGTGGTGATGGTGATACTACAGAAGAGATTAGACAAAACACTTTAGCCAACTATAATTCTCAGTTACGTAATGTAACTCAAGATGATTACTTAGTTAGAGCTTTAAGTTTACCTTCTGAATTTGGTACTATTTCTAAAGCATATGTTACTAGAGCTAAAGCAGCAAGTAGAACCCCAGGTGAAACACCTGCTACTGTTGATTTATATGTTCTTACTTTTGATATTAATGGTAATTTAACTACTGCTAGTCCTACTTTAAAACAAAACTTATCAACTTATTTATCTCAATATAGAATTATAGGTGATTCAATTAATATTAAAGATGGATTTATTATTAATATTGGTGTAGATTTTGAAGTAACAATTCGTCCAAATTTTAACAGTAATGAAGTTTTACGTAACTGTATTTTAGCTACTCAACAATATTTTGCCTTAGATAACTGGCAAATTAACCAACCTATTTTATTAAAAGAAATTAATCTTTTACTTGATAAGGTTGAAGGAGTACAAACAGTTAGCTCTGTTACTATAACTAATAAAGTAGGAACCTCTTTAGGTTACTCTCAATATGCATATGATATTACAGGGGCAACACAAAATAATACAGTTTACCCTTCATTAGATCCTATGATTTTTGAAGTCAAATATCCTAACACAGATATTCAAGGTAGAGTAGTTAACTTTTAAATAACAAACTATGGCTGGCATTTTAGACAAATATAATTCACAATCTTGGAAACTAGCTTATTACCCACCAACAGGTAATCAGATTAGTCAAAGACCTAATATGGAACTTGGAATAAACCAAGATATAAATAATAGTGCCTTAGTAGATTCTTTTAAAGTAACAGGTTTAGATGTAGAAAATCCATCATATGCTTCTCCTGGTTTAGCACCTCCCAATAACCCCTCATATACTTCTAAAATTGGAAGTGATGTTGTATTGGTTCAACAATCTGCTCCATATTCCCCTAGAAATACTTATGCAGATTCCTTAAGTGCTGCTGGTGGAGATATTACATTATTAGCTAGAGCATCTGATTTATATAAATAAAATGGCAGTATATAAACTTTTCCCATATAAAGACACTACAGTCTACTCAATGTACCCATCAATGAATACGGGTATTGATCCTATATTACAAATCTCTAACCTTAACTTTGCTATGAATACCTCTCCCCAGGTAGCTAGAGCAATGCTTAAATTTGTAGATAGTGAAATCAATAGCACATTAACTAATTTAGTTGGAAATTCATCTTGGGATGCTTATTTAAAACTATTTATTGCTACTGCTCAAGGTATTGTTGAAAGTTCAACTTTAGAAATTTATCCTGTTGCAGTAGCAGCTACAACATCATCTGAATGGAATAATGGTACTGGTACTTATTTAGACCAACCACTCTCAGAAGATGGGGCATGTTGGGAATCTCCTTATTTTGGAAATGGAAATGCATGGGCTATTAATACCTATGATTCTAATAATATATGGATGACTGGTTCTTGGGATGCTACTTACTCAATCCCAGGAGGCGGAGCTTGGTATACTAGCTCACAAGCAGATGGTTCTGATTCTATGTTAGTTTCCCAAACATTTGATATTAGAAGTGCAAAAGATTTAAATGTAAACGTAACAAAAATAGTACAAGCTTGGACCAGCTCAGCACTCCCAAATCATGGATTTATCATTAAATGGGAAGATGGTGCTGAATTTAATGCTAATAAACTAGTACAACCTGTAATGCAATATTATAGTGTTGATACTAACACAATTTACCCCCCACAACTTGAAATTAGATGGGATGATTTTGTATGGTCAACTGGATCTTCAGGTATTGAAGTATTAGATCAACCTAATTTAAAAGTTTCTTTAGCAGAAAACCCAGGTACTTTCTTCCCATCTAGTATTAATAGATTTAGATTAAATGTTACTCAAATGTATCCTCCTGTTACATGGGTTACTCAATCAGCTTATACTATCCAACATTATTTACCTTCAGGCTCTTCTTGGTATGCTGTGAAAGATTTAGATACTAATGAATATGTTGTAGAATTTGACGATACTTACACTTTAATTAGTGCGGATGCTTCCTCAAGTTACTTTGATATTTACATGAATGGTTTAGAACCAGAAAGATATTACCAAATTTTAGTTAAAGTAACTGCTGGAGGTAGCACTACTATATATGACAATGAATATTATTTTAAAGTAGTTAACGGATAATGGAAAAAGTTAACTTAGTTAAAGAAATATTTTCATCAAAAATTCAATACCAAGAGGTAATTGATACTTCCTTTACTCAGTTAGTAACACCTACTCCTGAACTTGATTTATTATCTAATATTCCTACTGTAGATGAATTTTTCCAAAATTATGAGCAATTATTTTTTCAAATACCTAAATTTGGAGAAACTAATTCTCATGAATATCTTATTCTTACTAGCCAAGCTTATATAGGTTCTTCTCAAACTAATGAAGAAATATTTTTATTACAACAAGAAATTACTTCATTAAGAAGACAGTTACTTGAATTACAGAGAGAACCTGCTAATATTGTGTCTAATGTATTGAAAGATCAAGGATTAAACTTACCACAGCTCAATATCCCTAATCTCCCAATACCCCCAACATTTGAAAGCCCAGCAATAACAAATGCTAATACTATACCTTCATATGATGAATTTGATACAAATCAAGATGGTATATTATCCTCAAGAGAGGCTAGAAAAAAAGCTAGAGATATAAAAAGAAAAGCAAGACAAGCACGAAAAAATTCATAAAATATAATGGCTGAATTAATTAATATTACCCCTGTAGACCCTATATCATTTGCGGTTGAAACCTATTCACCTTCAGATGAAAGTCTATTATCTATTAATTTTACTCCAACAACCTTTACCCCAGATTCCAACGATTATATTGAATTTTATATATTTGATACTAATAATTCTATTCTTCTTTCTGAATTAAATTATAAAGAATATAGTATTTTAGATAATGAATTATATGTTGATCCCAATTTAGATGTAACTAATACTGGATACGATGAAGGAGTTGTTAATGTTTTGTATAATTTTTATACATACATTCTTAATTCATCTCCATTTACTACATACTATATAAAAGAAATTAGTGCTAACAGAACTGAATTACGTTTAGCATCAACAGCTCTAAGTGCTACTGAAATAAGCTCATCAGTCTCTAATTTTATCACTACTAGTTCTTTACAACCTACATTCCAAGATTTTTACTTAAATTTAGGAAATAACTATACTTTAATTGCTAATAATATTTTATTAGATACTACAGGAGGAGAAACTACAGTTCTTATTAAATTATATGAACCTTTACCTTCTAATATAGGTTTAAAACAGCAATTATGGTTAGTAAGTAAATTATCTGATAGTTTAGCTTATCAATTAGAATATGTAAGTCAAGTTATCCCTGTCGCAATTGGTGAACCCATCTCAGGCCCTAACTTTAACCTACCAGTAAAAGGTGAACTAAATAATTCTACAGATTATTCTAATCTTGCTAACTATACAAGTGCTTCTGTATCCCAATCCCAATATCAAGTAAATAGTTACTTTAATAAACCTGGGGTTGAAATTAATATTGACTACTCAGATTATAATAACTTCGTAAACTTTTCTTCAGCATATGCTAGAGTTGAAAACTTTTTCTATAAAGTAGAATTAATTGAAACTTTAAATGCTCAAGTTGCTGAGTTATTGAGTACTACAGCTACATCATCCCTTAATTCAAATATTAATACTTTAAATAATCTCATTAACGAGACTATTACTAATTTTGATGGGTACGAGTATTATCTTTACTTTGAATCTAGTTCAACAACTTATCCTAAAAACAATACAGAAGCCCCATTTATAAATTATTCATACTCATCCTCAGAAGCTCAAATTTGGGTAACTGCTAGTTTAGCTGATGCTGCAGATTATGATGAATTTAATAATAATTATTTAAAATTTGCTCTTCCCGAGTTTATTAGGGATGATGCTCAAAACGAATCATATTTGACTTTCATTGATATGGTAGGTCAATTCTTTGATGATAACGTTTGGGTATATATTAAAGATATTACAAATAAATACGATGCTGATAACCGTTTAGATTATGGTGTATCAAAAGATTTAGTTGCTCAAATTTTAAGAGATTTTGGTGTTAAATTATACCAAAACAATTATAGTGATTTTGATCTTTACTCAGCATTTATAGGTACTACAGCTTCTGGAAGCCTATTTCCATTCCCTTATATGACAGGCTCTTTACCTACTCCTACAGGATACGAGTATGTAAACACTGCTATTTCAGCTTCAGATGCTGCTGTACCTGTTGATGATATTAACAAACGCATTTATAAACGTTTATACAACAACTTACCATATCTTTTAAAGAAAAAAGGCACATTAGCTGGT